>SAMEA3663036__coassemble_311_pt1 | contig 23602 bp, 18 predicted proteins | sample SAMEA3663036__metabat2_high_PE_022 | metagenome-assembled genome bin SAMEA3663036 (sample SAMEA3663036) | pig gut metagenome | biome: pig gut; feature: pig-associated habitat; material: faeces | place: France | collected 2012
CATGCGTCCGCCAAGGATAACGTTTGCAACCGCGGATGCAAACGTTATAAACCGCTCCCGCAAACGTTTGCGGGAAAAGGCGCCCATTTAGGAATCCCTTCCCCCATGGTTTTTCTATGAGCCATAAAATAATGGGTGGAGGTAACGAAAATTAAAGAAAAAGAGATGAACAATACGTCCATCTCTCAGTTGCGGGGGTCCGACTCGAACGGGCGACCTCCAGGTTATGAGCCTGGCGAGCTACCAACTGCTCCACCCCGCGATGTTATTTCCGATTTGCGACTGCAAAGTTAGTACATTCCTTTCATACCGACAAGTCTTTCCCCCTCTTTTTATTCGGAAGACTGCAGGAAACCTCCATTTTGGCACAAAATACATATACTTGTGCATATTTTCGATTCCATTTTTGCACAAATAGGGCAATTTGTGCTAACTTTGCATCACAAAAGGCAACCAGAGCCTCGGTAGGACAACACTGGTAACAGACGAGGCTGAACAGGAAAGCATTTTTTAACGGATAGGAAATGTCGACAACAAAGACCAGAGAGAAATTGGTGGACGTGGCCAGACAACTCTTCGCCAAGCATGGCTTGGAAAACACCACGATGAATGATATTGCAGTGACCTCGGGCAAAGGTCGCCGCACGCTCTATACCTATTTCAAAAATAAAGAGGATATCTATTGGGCTGTCATTGAAGGAGAATTGGAAAGACTCTCGGAGAGGATGAACGAGGTGGCCAAGCAGAACATGGAGCCGGAGGACAAACTGGTGGAAATCGTGTTCACTCACCTCAACATGATCAAGGAGGCTGTTCAGCGTAACGGAAACTTGAGAGCAGAATTCTTCAGAAACATCATCATGGTGCAGAAGGTGAGAAAGAACTTCGACCAGACCGAACTCAAGCTGTTCAATGCCATCATGACCGAAGGAGTACGAAATGGAAAATTTGAAATAGACAGCATACCTCTCTGTGCCAACATCCTGCATTTCAGCGTCAAAGGTTTGGAGATACCCTTCATCTATGGCCGTCTCTCACAAGGTCTGCCCAGCGGGATGAGCCGAGGTATCGTTCAGAAGTTAATCCACAAGGCTTTAGGGAAGCCCGACAGACAGCATCTAAACTATTATCTGTAAACGACAGTTCCGTCACCCGCTGCCCACCTCTATGCACATACCAGATGAGAGCATGAGTGAGAGGACAAGCGGGAAGGGAAGACAAGATAGAATTTATTATTATCCAACATACATTATATATAATAATATGGGATTACTGAAAGGAAAGACCGCTCTGATTACAGGTGCGGCAAGAGGTATCGGAAAGGCTATCGCCTTGAAGTTCGCATCTGAAGGTGCCAACATTGCATTCACCGACCTGGTTCTCAACGACGACATGGCTGCTGGACTGGAAGCCACACGTCAGGAGATAGAATCCGTGGGAGTGACATGCCGTGCCTATGCAGGAAACGCAGCAGACTTTGCTGAGACAGAGAACGTAGTGAAGCAGATACGCGAGGACTTCGGTAGCATAGACATTCTGGTCAACAATGCAGGCATCACCAAGGACGGACTCATGCTGCGCATGACAGAAGCTCAGTGGGATGCAGTCATCAATGTCAACCTGAAGAGTGCATTCAACTTCATACATGCATGCGTACCTGTCATGATGCGCCAGCGTGGAGGTTCCATCATCAACATGGCCAGTGTGGTGGGCGTACACGGAAATGCCGGACAGGCCAACTATGCTGCCAGCAAGGCTGGCATGATAGCTCTGGCAAAGAGTGTTGCCCAAGAGATGGGTCCCAAGGGCATACGTGCCAATGCCATCGCCCCAGGCTTCATAGAGACAGCCATGACAGCAGCTCTCTCAGAAGAAATCCGCGAGGAGTGGAAGAAGAAGATTCCTCTGAGACGTGGCGGACAAGTGGAAGACATTGCCAATGTGGCTACCTTCCTGGCCAGTGACCTGAGCAGTTACGTATCAGGACAAGTCATCCAAGTGGACGGCGGAATGAACATGTAATCAACAATAGATTTCGCCCGGCAGACATCAACCTGTGTGCCGGGCGATTTCTTTCTGACTCAAGCATAGGAGATGGAAGTACTCTACGAAGACAATCACCTTATCGTGGTAAACAAGTGGCCTGGGGAAATCGTACAGGGAGACAAGACTGGCAACGAACCTCTGTCGGAGACCGTAAAGCGCTATCTGAAAGATAAATATGCCAAGCCTGGCAACGTATATCTGGGGGTGGTGCACCGACTGGACAGACCCGTGAGCGGCTGCGTACTCTTTGCCAAGACAAGCAAGGCACTTCCCCGACTGAACAAACTCTTCTCCACACACGAACTGGTGCAGAAGACCTATCTGGCCATCGTATGTGCACGTCCCCATCAAGACTCAGGGACACTCACCCACTGGATTACCAGAAACGAAAAGGCTAATACCAGCAAAGCATATCCCAAAGAGATTCCGGGATCGAAGAAAGCCATTCTCACATACAAGCTCATAGGGGCATCAGAACGGTATTTCCTCCTGGAAGTACATCTGCACACGGGCAGGCACCACCAGATCAGATGTCAGTTGGCAGCCATAGGATGTCCCATCAAGGGTGACCTGAAATATGGAGCCCCACGAAGCAATCCCGATGGAAGCATCTGCCTGCATGCCTACAACCTCATACTGGAGCATCCCGTCAGCCACCAGAAACTGAGTATCACGGCACCACTTCCCGCTGACCGCCTATGGCAGAGCTTCCGTTCCGTAACGAAATAGACAGGCACAAGAATGGTTACTGGCGAACCTTTCTTCAGACGAATTTGCTGTTAGCTCGATATCTTACGCTTTTTTAAGACAAACAAAACACGGCAATGCCCGCTTTTTGCTAAATTTGTCGTCTGATTCTGACAAAACAAACCCTTGAGTGACATGGCAGTAAGAAGAAAAAGGATTATACGCGCCCTGCTGGCGTTGTTCATGGCACCATTTGCCATGATACTCCTGCTGGGTATCCTGCTCTACTTGCCGCCCATACAGAGATGGGGTGTAAAGCAAGCCACAGACTATCTCTCGCGCCAAACAGGTGTGGAGGTCAGCATCGGGCAGATACGTCTGGCATTTCCTCTGGATATCCATCTGAAAGATGTGGTGGCCATACATGAGGGCGACACTCTGCTGTCCGTAAACAGTATCCTTGTGGACCTGGACATGAGTCGTATCATGAGGCTGGACATCGGAGTAGATGCCGTGGAACTCTCCGGCGGACAGGTACACACGGGCATGCTCATACCCTCCGTAAGCATAGCAGGAAGAGTGGGGACCATAAACCTGAATGCCGATGCCATCCGTCTGAAACAGCAATCCATTCTGGGTGCAAATGTTCTCCTTCAGAATTCTGATATCGAAGTCTCTCTGCATGAGACATCCGAGGATGAGGATACCACCTCTTCCACCTCCCCACTGAAGAAGATAGGAATCCAGCGGGCCGAAATCCTCCACAGTCATCTTGTCCTGCATCTGCCTGGTGACAGCACCAGGGTAGAAGCTGCCATCTCTGAGGCTCTGATAGCGGATGGAGATATCCACCTGGAGAATGGCACATATGAGGTGCAGCATTTCACGCTGTCTGCCGATTCTGTTCTCTATGACCTCCCCTACGATACACTTCAGACATCCCTGGGAATCAATCCTTCACACATCAGGCTGGACAGCATAAGCCTGCAGGCTGACAGCATCCTCCTGGAGCAGGAACCACTATGGTTGAGGTGTCATTTGCTGGAGGGAAGGATGAAGGAGCGTTGCGGACTGCAGGTGGATACACTTGCGGGCCAAGTGGTATGCACCAGCCAGGATATCAAGGTCACAAGACTGAACTTAGCCACACCACAGAGCCAATTGAGAGCCAACCTGCAGATGGACTATTCGGCCTTCTCGGCTCATCCTCAGGGAGAGATAATGCTGGCCAGCAAGGGACGCCTGGCCGTGGATGACATAGCAATGGCCGCAGGAGAAGCCATCCCTGCAAGCATCAGAAACGGTCTGTCAGGGCAGGGAATCAACTTCCACACATACATCCAGGGGAATACGGACCGGTTGGAAGTGGATACCCTGGTTCTCCACATGCCCTCCGTGGCGGACATCAGAGCAGAGGGAAGAGGGAGACACCTATTGGCCACCGACAGCACGGAAGCCCAAATGACCGTGGATCTGCATACTATGGACCTCTCATGCATACGTAGTGCTTTCGAACTGAAAGATGTGGCATTGCCCTCCACCACCCTCCATGCCACTGCCAGATTACGGATGGGAAGTTTGCTCCATGTGGATGCCTTGGCCAGCCAGCACCATGGAAGAGCACGCATAGCCCTCTCTGCCAACACCAAGAGCATGGCATACCAAACCCAGATGTCGGTCCAGGAGTGGAGACTGGATGAATGGTTGCCACAGTCGGGACTGCATTACCTCACGGCACAGGCTTCGGCAAAAGGCAGAGGTACCGACTTCCTCTCGGAGAGAACAAGTATCGAAGGACAAATCTGCATAGATTCCCTTGGCTATGAGGAATGGAATCTGGGCAACATGGGACTGGATGCCCATCTGCACGGAGGTCAAGGACAGGTGCAAGTCAACAGCGGCAACCAGCTACTGGACATGCTGGCAAAGATAGACCTGAAACTACAGGACCGCAGGATGGAATCGGCATCCTTCAGCATGGAACTGAACAGCATGGACCTCTATGCCCTCCACATGGCAAAGGATACCCTGAAGGCAAGCATGAAGATGCACGTGGAAGGAAGTTCAGACTTCCATCAGACCCACATGCTGAAAGCTCAGGCTGACCACATCACACTTCATCTGAAGGACACCACACTCTATCCCGTGGAACTGGCTGCACGCATGATGCTCTCCCCCGACAGCACCTTTGCAGAAGCTTCGGCTGGAGACCTGGAACTGGGAATCCGTATTGCGCATGGAATAGACTCCTTGCAGGTATATCTGGAGAACATCATCAGGGAGATACAAACGGAGATGGACAGCCTCCGTCTGGACCAGGAGAAACTGCGAGGGATGCTCCCCACCCTGCAGGTTCATCTCCTGTGCGGGACACGCAACCCCGTGAACAATATCCTCAGGACAGCTGCAGGATATACCTTTGACCGCTTATGCATGGACCTGAACTCCAGTCCTGAAGAGGGATTGAGAGGCAAAGGATATCTGCACACGCTCAACACAGGTGCCATCCTGCTGGACACCATCCAATGGGACATCACACAGGATGCCGATGGTGTGGCTCTCCAGTCACGAATCAGAAACGGCATACGCAACCGTGTGGTCTCCTTCCAGTCCACCCTGCAAGCACGCCTTACCTCCACAGGCACATCAGTACACCTGGACTATCTGGATGCCAAGGGAAAGAAAGGAGTGGACATAGGATTGGAAGCCAACGTGACACCCGAGGGCGTCAAGATACACATGACCCCACTCAACCCCATCATCGCCTATCGGCGTTTCACCATCAACGAGGACAACTATATAGAACTATCCCGCGAGGGAAAGGTACTGGCTCTGGTGGACTTGCTGGCTGACGACGGTACAGGACTGAAAATCTATTCCACGCCTAACGAGGAAGCCTTGCAGGATATCTCCCTGAGCATGAACAATATCAACATGGCCGAACTGACCAGCGTGATGCCCTATGCTCCCCATCTGACTGGGCTGTTGCATGGTGATATTCACTATATGCAAGCCAATCAGGCCACCACCGTCTCTGCTGACATTGGCGTGGACAAACTGACCTACGAAGGGACTCCGATGGGAGATATGGGAATAAACGCCATCTACTTCCCCAATGCCGACGGAAGCCACCATGTGGATGCCCTGCTTACCCAGAACGAACGTGAGATAGCCATGCTGGCAGGAACTTACAGTGAGGAGAACGGACAAGGAATGATAGAGGGAGAGGCCACTCTGGAAGAACTTCCTCTCAGCCTGGCCAATGCCTTTCTGCCCGATGGCACTGTAGACCTCCAAGGAGCTGTATCTGGTGTGCTGTCGGTCATTGGTCCCACGTCGAACCCCATTCTCACGGGTACGCTCTCCACCCAGCAGATGCACGTCCTGGCTGAAGACTATAGTGTGGACCTCACCATACCCGACGACACATTAAACGTCAGGAACAGTTATTTGGACCTGGACCACATCGAAGCATACGCGGCAGGAAAGTCACCCCTGACCATCGACGGTTCCATTGACTTCAGCAATCTGGAGAAGATAAAGCTCTCCCTGGATATCGCTGCCAAGAACTACAACCTGATAGATGCCCCACGAAGCAGGACTGCCCTGACGTATGGCAAGGTGTACGTGAATATGAACGCACGGGCTACAGGCACACTGGACAACCTGAAGGTGAGAGGAAAACTGGTGGTACTGGGTAATACTGATGTCACCTATGTATTGCGCGACTCCCCCATCACCGTACAGGACCAACTCTCAGACATAGTCACCTTCTGCGACTTCAGCGACACCACCTACGTGCAACCCTTACGCAAGGCTGGACAAAGTCTGGATGCCATGGTGATAATCTCCATAGAACAGGCAGCACAGGTGCATTGTCTGCTCAGTGAAGACGGTTCGGACTATATCAACCTGCAGGGCGGAGGAGAACTGACGATGACCTATGACCTGGAGAACGACCTGCGCCTATATGGACGATACACCATCGAGCAGGGAATGATGAGGTACTCCCTGATGGCCATTCCGCTCAACGATTTCTCCATCCAGAGCGGTAGTTACGTGGAGTTTACGGGAAACATCAGCAATCCTGTGCTCGGGATAAGCGCAAGCGAGAGAGTGAAGGCAATAGTCACGGAGAACGATGTTCCCAGGAACGTGGCCTTCGATGTGGGACTCTCGCTCAGTCAGACCCTGGAGGACATGGGACTCACCTTCACACTGGAGGCTCCCGAAGACATGACCGTACAGAATGAGTTGACAGCCATGTCTACTGAAGACCGTGGACGAGTGGCAGTAACCATGTTGGTCACAGGCATGTACATGACTGATGACTTCAACATCAAGAACGGATTCAGCTATACCAACACTCTGAATGCCTATCTGCAGAGTGCCATCAACAATATTGCAGGACAGGCACTCTCCACAGTAGACCTCAGTTTCGGAATAGAAAACAGCACCACCTCGACGGGCAAGAACACCACCGACTATAGCTTCAGTTTCCGCAAGCGGTTCTGGGGCAACCGCATCAGCCTGGTAGTAGGAGGAAAGGTAAGTACGGGCGAGGATGCCGAGAACACAGGACAGACCATCATAGACAATGTGTCCCTGGAATACAAGCTCGACAATGGAGCAAGCCGATACGTACGTCTGTTCTATGACCGCAACTATGAATCACTCATAGAAGGAGAACTGACAGAAATGGGAGTGGGTCTGGTGCTGAGAAGACGTACCGACAGACTACGCGATCTGTTCCGATTCAGAAAATCTGCTGATGAATTCCCCACAGCAAACAGATACAACATGCAGGGCACCTCATCAGGCGAAGTCCCGAACACCCCCAGGAAGGAGAAATAGCACATGAGAAGACTGATATACATAGCTGGCATCATCGTAGTGGCACTCTCTATAGCAGCCTGTTCCACCACCAGCAACCTGCTGGAGGGCGAGACTCTGTACCGGGGAATAAAGGACCTGAACTACAACACTCCACAAGAAAAGAAAGATACCGACTCGCAAGAGGGAGTCATCACGGCATTGGCAGATGCCTATACCAAGGTGGAAGGACTCCTTACGGGTGACATCCAGGCCAGCCAATCTCTGATGAGCGAAGAAGAGAGGCGCGACAGCATGAAGCGTGCCAGCCGGATGGACCTGCTGGCCAGCAATGAAGCCAAGGAGGAAGTGGAGGGCGTACTCTCCTGTGCACCCAACGGGGCACTGATGGGAAGCAGTCATGTCACTCATCCCTTCCCCGTCCGATTGTGGATTTATAATCGTTATGTCAATAGCCAAAGGAGGTTTGGCAAATGGATGTTCCGGCATTTTGCAGGCACTCCCGTCTATCTCAGTAGTGTCAATCCCAAGACCAGATGTACGGTGGCACAGAACACACTCCGAGGAAGAGGATACTTCCGGGCCCGAGTGTCACATGACACCATTCCCATGAGCAATCCCCGCAAGGCAAAATTGTCCTATAGCGTAGAGACAGGACCTCTGTTCCATCTCGACAGCATTGCCTATCTCCACTTTCCCTCACGAGCCGACAGCATCATCAAGGCCACCATGCCGCGAAAGAGAGTGCTCATGAGAGGAGAACCCTTCAGCGTGGTCAAGCTGGACCAGGAACGCACCAGACTGTCCGACAACTTCAGGAACAGGGGATATTACTACTTCCGTCCCACCTACATCAATTTCCGCGCCGACACCCTGCAGACTCCTCTGCGCATATCCCTTCAGGTACAGCCATCAGCCAGTGCTCCCGAGTATGCTTTGAAACCCTATTACATAGGGGACACCCGACTCACGGTACTGCAGAACGGTCTGATACAGCCATCTGACAGCCTCGTGCGGAACGGTTTCACTTACCGATACAGTTCTTCGGGCAAACGGCCGCCAGTACATGCAGGTGCCATCATGCGCCACAAGACCATGCGGCGGGGAGAGCTCTACAGCCAGAATGCCGAAGAGCAGATGCAGCAGAAACTGCTTTCTGCCGACCTTTTCTCCACATTAAATATCAAATATGTGCCCAGGGACACCACATTCTCATGTGACACACTGGATATGGAAATCACTGGCATGCTGGCCAAGCCCTATGACGGAGAGTTTCAGGCAGGCCTTACGGGCAAGAGCAACGGACAGGTGGGACCTGGTGTCACGTTTGGCATGAAGAAGCACAACGCCTTCCGTGGAGCAGAAACCCTGGGACTGAAGGTATGGGGCACTTACGAATGGCAGACAGGAGCCGATGTGCCACAGGATCGTGCTTTGCTAAACTCCTATGAGTATGGTGCCAACCTGTCCATCACATGGCCCAGGCTGATGCCTTTCTTCCTGGAACGCAGGTTACATCATCGGACCACATCCACCGATATTCAGCTGGATGCCCGCACCATGAGCCGTGCTGGCTATTTCGGACGTGTGTCACTCAGTGCTTCGCTCAACTACAGCATACAGAAGAACAGCAACATACGCCATCAGTTCACCCTGCTGTCCCTGGACTACCAAACACTGCAGCACACCACAGCACGCTTTGATAGCATCACCAATGCCAATCAGGCCTTATATGTCTCCATGCGCGACCAGTTTGTGCCCAGCACCGAGTACACCTACACATGGAGAAGCACAAGGCATCATCCCCGCACTCTGCGTGTCAGCATCAAGGAAGCAGGCAATCTCACATCCCTCATCTATGCCGCCTGCGGACAGAAGCTGGACCAGAAGGGCAAGCAGCTGTTCGGAGTTCCCTTTGCACAGTATGTGCGTGCAACAGCACAGTATACCCATCAGTTCCCTCTCTCGCGCCGCAGTAGTCTGGCCACACGCATCATGGGAGGCATTGCCTACAGTTACGGTAATGCCGTACTGCCCCCTTACTCCGATCTCTTTACCGTGGGAGGAGCATGTAGTGTGCGTGCCTTCAGCGTCCGCAGCATAGGACCAGGACGGCATCGTCCTGCCGACAGCCAATATTCCTATGTGGACCAAGCGGGCGACATGAAACTGGAAGCCAATGTGGAATACCGCTTCCCCATAGTGGGCAAACTCTATGGTGCAGCTTTCCTCGATGCGGGCAATGTGTGGCTCTTACGCCGTACCGAAGGCATGGAGGACGGTCAGTTCAGTCTGCGACGTCTGGGACGTGACCTGGCCTTGGGCACAGGAGCAGGTCTGCGTTACGACTTGGACTTCCTGGTGGTTCGCTTTGATGTAGGTGTGGGACTTCATGCGCCATATGACACGGGCAAAAGCGGCTATTACAACATGACCAGCTTTGCACGCTCCCTGGGATACCATCTGGCCATAGGCTATCCTTTCTGACCCATCCTGCCTGAGAAGAACTACTTTTCACAACAAAAGAGTCAGACATCCGTGGTCAGTTCAGAGAAATTTATTACTTTTGTCTCATCAAATAAAGGTGATGCATCTGACATCATTAGAAGAAACAATAAATACCTATACATTAAATCGATTGGAATCATGAAACCTACATTGTTCCTGCTGGCAGCAGGTATGGGAAGCCGCTACGGCGGCCTCAAGCAGTTGGACACACTGGGTCCACAAGGCCAAAGCATCATGGACTACAGCATCTACGATGCCATTCAGGCTGGCTTCGGAAAGATAGTCTGGGTCATCAGACGTGACTTTGAACAGCAGTTCCGTGAGCAGATTCTCAGCAAATACGAGGGTCACGTTCCCTGCGAACTTTGTTTCCAGAGTCTGGATGCATTACCCGAGGGCTTTACTGTTCCCGAGGGACGCACCAAGCCCTGGGGCACCAACCACGCTGTCCTGATGGGCGAGGAGGTTATCAAGGAGCCATTTGCTGTGCTCAACTGTGACGACTTCTATGACCGTGATGCATTCCGCGTGATGGGTAAGTTCCTGGCAGACCTGCCCGAAGGTAGCACAGGCAAATATGCAATGGTGGGCTTCCGCGTGGGCAACACCCTGTCCGAGAGCGGTACCGTAAGCCGTGGAGTATGTGAGAATGACGAGAAGAGCCACTTGCTCACCAGCGTCGTAGAGCGCACCAAGATTGAGCGTCATGGTGATACCGTACAGTATCTGGACGAGAACGAAGAGTGGGTGAGCATTCCCGACACCACTCCTGTAAGTATGAATTTCTGGGGATTCACTCCCGATTACTTTGCACACAGCAAAGCATACTTCCGTGAGTTCCTCTCCGATCCCAAGAATCAAGCGAACCTCAAGAGTGAGTTCTTCATTCCTCTGATGGTGGACACCCTCATCAAGCAGGGCAAGGCTACCTGCGAGGTGCTGGATACCACCAGCAAATGGTTCGGTGTCACCTATCCCGAGGACCGTCCTGAGGTGGTGGCCAAGTTGGCAGCTCTGCATGAGCAAGGCCAGTATCCCGACAAGATGTTCTGAACATAACCGAGAGCCTCTCACCTGCAGCTGCTGTATGGACAGGTCTGTATATGCAGCATCGGACTGCTCTCACATAATTACAAGTCCCGACACACCTTACGGAGAAGACTTCTCCCACAGAAAAGGTGAGTCGGGACTTCTTATGCTATCCCCAATTATTACTGTCCGCTAACCTTTCTTGAGCATACGAAAATACTTTGGGCTGCTTCCATGTGCAGGAGTCAGCCCAAAACGGTTATTGGGATGTCGCCATGCTATCCCGCAATAACCATGAGTAGAAGTAGTATTTCCCTTGGCCCTATAACCTCGTCTCTACAGCCTATTACCTTAGCCGACCTATCCCTTTGTCTCAAACCAAACACAGCATGAAATGATGATATCATGCCATGAAATAATGGTATCATGGCATGAAATGACGATATCATGGCATGAAATGACGATTCTTGGATGGTTGGAGAATGGTAGCCCTGTAGTTTAACGGAAAAGGTTGACTACTTTGAGTCTTATTTGTAAAGTCAGTTGACTGGGCCCAGGAAATTTGCTACCGTCAGATAAACAGTTCTAGGCCGTCATAAGTGAAGTGGAACCCATCGGGCAGCAAAGCTTCCTGTTCGGAATGAAGTCCCATCTGGTCGGCCATATGTATGAGCCATGTGGGAAAATCTCCAGGAATGGAACGGCGGAATGCGATGGCCTCGCTGAGAGACTGATGGGTGGGATGAGGAGTGTGGCGGAGGGCGTTGACCACCAGCAACCGAATACCTGAAAGAAAGGGCAGAGACTGTGGAGGCATGACGGTCATGTCGGTTATGTAAGCCATATCTCCCACACGATAGCCCAATATGGGCAACTCTCCGTGCATGACTCTGAAGGCTGTGACAGATATGCCATTGACGTCCACCGTATCCCCTGGGTTCAGGACGTGCAGATGCAACTGAGGAATGCCGGGGTACTGGTGACGGAGGAGGCAGTAAGGCAAGCGCTCACGCAGATGACGTGCCGCATAGTCGTCGGCATAGAGAGGTATATCCTGCAGATAACTGAAGGGTCTCAGGTCATCTATTCCGCCCACATGGTCATAGTGCTCATGGGTGATGAAGACGGCATGTATGGGGGAACGGAAGTGGGCTTGAAGCATCTGCTGGCGGAAGTCGGGACCGCAGTCAATCAGGATATTGGCATCGGCCGTCTGGACAAGAACAGAACTGCGCAAGCGTGTGTCTCGGGGATCATGGCTGGTGCATACCTCACAATCACATCCTATACGCGGCACTCCACAACTGGTACCCGTACCCAGAAACGTTATCTTCATATTACCCTTCTGCCCCATCACTCCTTATCTCCTATGAAATTCACTTCGGGATGCAAGTCTATACCGAAAAGCGAACGTACATCTGAACGGATGGCCTCACATAAGGCCAGTATGTCGGCCCCTGTGGCTCCACCCTTGTTGACCAGCACAAGTGCCTGCCTGTCATGCACAGCTGCTCTCCCCAGAGATTTGCCTTTCCACCCGGCTTGTTCTATGAGCCAACCAGCAGGAACCTTTACCTGTGAGGGCCCTGCCTCGTAATGAGGAGCTTGTGGATAAGCCTGGCGTATTCTGTTCCATTCCTCCATGCCGATGACAGGATTCATGAAGAAACTTCCTGCATTTCCTTGTATCTTGGGGTCGGGCAACTTCTCCCGTCTCACATCTATGATTACCTGACGCATCTGCTCTGGAGTGACCTGTTGAGGGAGGATGGCATGAGAGAGGAGCGTTTCGCGCAGGGTTCCGTAGTTGAGATGCGGACAGAAAGTGCGATGGAGACGGAAGGTAACATAGGTGATGGCATACTGCCCACGCAGAAGGGTCTTGAAGATGCTGGTACGATATCCGTAACGGCATTGGGTCACATCCCATATCTCCTTCTCTCCAGTAAGCAGGCTCACCCCCTCCACACTCTCTATGACGTCCTTGACCTCCACACCATAGGCACCTATATTCTGCACAGCAGATGATCCCACTTGTCCGGGGATGAGGGAGAGATTCTCCAGCCCGTACCATCCGTTGCGGATGGCCATGTCCACCCATTGGTCATGCTCCATGCCTGCACCCACACGCACCATCACGTCATCCCCCTCTTCCTTCACCACCGATATGCCATCTATGTGGGAGAGAAGGATTACTCCGGAGAAGTCCTTCAGGAAGAGCAGATTGCTGCCCGAACCGATATGGAGCAGAGGCATATGTTTGCAGGTAGTGTGACAGAACTGCAGAGCTTCCCTGAGCTCCTCCTCATTGTCATACGTAACCAGGAATCGTGCATGGGCATCTATGCCAAATGTATTGTAGGGACGTAGGGATACATTTTCCTGAATCTGCATATCTTCTCTGAGTAATATTAGTAATGAAAAAACTGTTGTGTGACGTCAGGGACGATTCTCTGTCCTCTCCTGAGCGATGAACATCAGGTGAGAAGATTAGTCCTCATAGCTGGTCAGGCGCCATCCATGGCCTTCGTTATTGAAGGTGAACACCTCCTGCAGTCCTGTTCCCATACCGCACTTCTGCATCACCACGCGCTGGTTGGTATAATGCTGATTGTATCGTATGTTGGAAATGACGTTCTGAGGTACCTCGGGACAGAAACTTACCCATTGACTGGCATCTATGGTACCTTCGATGATGCTTAATTCGTCCTCTGTGTCGTGAATGCTCACGTTCAGCATAGGCGCCAAAGACTGGGCCTGAAAGACGCTATCTGAGGAGAACTTTGCGTAAAACCTGTAGAAGTCGGAGAGCACATCGTCGGCAAATCTGCGGTCGCTCATGCGTGTCAGCCTCCACTTCCCCTTGAGCTGCTCGAAGGTATAGGTACGGATATATTGCTCATTGAGGTCCACCTTGTCCACTCTCACGAGCGTATCTGTCTCGTCATGATCTGCCTCAAGCTCTCGCATGGAGCCGTACAGTACTGTGTAATAATCTCCGTTGAGGAAGTCGAAATCACCTATGGAACTCAGATTGGTGACATCCTCCACTTCTCCATGGGCATTGATGAATGTCAGGGGGATGTTTGTTCGCTGAGCCTGCAGATGCGGTAGTCGGGTGAATGTAAAGATAAAGTCGTCAAAGGAGCCATCCACCCTATTCTCATCCACAGCCTCGTCCATCTCTTCTTCCACCTCGCTCAAGCTGTCTGAGACCAGGGTATCCCCACACCATGTACTGTCTCTCCAGTCCGTCTCACCACCCGTCTGTTCCCTTTTGCAAGAGGCGGTCATGAGTAAGACAAGCAGCAAGCAAACCCACACTTTTCTAATCATACAGAAATGTACGCTTGATAAACTGGGCAAAAGTACGCTTATTTTTCCATATCAAGTCCTGTTTTCATGAAGAAAGATGTACCTTTGCAGAAGAAATAGCATAACAAAGCTGTTAGAAATAGGGAACATGACTGCAAAATGGCAGTCAGAGGACACCTTGTGACAGCAATATATTACACCACGGACATGATAGAGAAAATACAGAAGATGCTGGCTGAAATCTCCACTCTGCAAGCAAACAGCAGCGAGGAGGTGGAGGCATTACGAATCAAGTACCTTAGCAAGAAAGGCGAGATTTCTGCTCTGATGGCAGACTTCAGAAACGTGCCTGCCGACATGAAAAAGGAAATCGGCATGAAGCTCAATGAGCTCAAGAATGCTGCTACGGACAAGATCAACACGCTCAAGAGCAATGCTGTCACCCAGGAGACCTCGGGCGTGCATATCGACCTCACCCGCACTCCCTACCCTATTGCCTTGGGTACCCGCCATCCCCTCACCATCGTCAAGAATGAGATTGTGGACATCTTCAGTCGTCTGGGCTTTACGCTGGCCGAAGGTCCAGAGGTGGAAGATGACTGGCACGTGTACAGCAGTATGAACTTTGCCGATGACCATCCTGCACGCGACATGCAGGACACCTTCTTCGTGGAGTCTCATCCCGATATCATTCTGCGCTCTCACACCAGTAGTGTGCAGGCACGAGTGATGGAGAAGACTCAGCCACCCATCCGCATCATCTGCCCAGGACGCGTATACCGCAATGAGGCCATCTCGGCTCGCGCCCACTGTTTCTTCCATCAGGTGGAGGGCCTGTATGTGGACAAGAACGTTTCCTTCAAGGACCTCAAGCAGGTGCTTCTGCTCTTCGCTCAGGAGATGTTCGGTGCCGATACCAAGATACGCCTTCGCCCCAGCTATTTCCCATTCACAGAGCCAAGCGCAGAGATGGACATCAGTTGCAACATATGCGGAGGCGAGGGTTGTTCCTTCTGCAAGCACACAGGATGGGTAGAGATACTGGGATGCGGCATGGTGGACCCTGCTGTCCTGGAGGCTAACGGCATAGATAGCAGTATATACACGGGATACGCCTTCGGAATGGGAATAGAGCGTATCACCAATCTCAAATACCAGGTCAAGGACCTGCGCATGTTCAGCGAAAATGACGTGCGCTTCCTGGATGAGTTCCAAAGCGCTTACTGACCCTAAGTCCCCTTTCCTGCATAGGGGGGGGAAGGTGAAAGAAAGAAAGAAAAGACGAAGGTCTTCCTGATGCCCAGAGGATTCTCTTATGCAAGGTTAATCCTCGAGTAGCATCTGGAAGACCTTCACGTCACTCCACCCCTGTCTGCAGCGAGTCCACTGAGGCAGAGTGGCCGTATGAATGAAACCCGATGATTGGAAGAGGCGGAGTGCAGGCTGATTGACATTCTGCACATAAGCATATATCTGGTGCAGATGAAGCACCTGGGAGGCATACTCCACCAGAAGCCCCAAGGCCCTCTTGCCTAAGCCCTGATGCTGATATTCAGGCATCATCACAATCCCCAGTTCTGCCCGCTGATGTTTGGCTTCATAGTTACGCAAATCTATGAATCCCACAGCCAGTCCATGGGGTAAGGCAATGGTCAGGCGCACCTCCTTATCCTCATAAAAATTGCATGTAGTGTGACGGATATATTCCTTGAGCATGAATGTGGAATAGGGAACGGTGGTATCTATGCAGTCCCACATCCGGGTGTCATTCTCCACCAGACTCATCACTTCCAGGTCCTGTGGCTCTATAGCACGTAGCATCACAGAATCATCTCTGAGCAAGGGAACGTATGTCTGTTTCATAGTGTCTGTTTGTCACCTGACTGTTTCTCCTCCATTGGATACACTTCGTCATGACAGATGACCCATCCTGTGTGGTGCGATTGTGTACGCAGGAGGCGTCTAGGTGCCGACTGTGTACGTAACTGACTGAGCATCTGGCTCACGGGTTGCTCATCGAAGTCAAAGGTAAGGTATTCGGAAGGAGTGGGTGTGGAGGGGATATTGAGGACAGAGAGGATGCGCAGCCAGAGGCGCAGGCAGGCATCAATGAGTGCACGCACATATACAGCCATGCGTATCAGTATACCCAGCAGGCGGTATCGCCGTCCGTAATGCTTGTTGAAGAAGATGAGCATGGCATTATAGAAGATGTGCACATATCTGAAACTGCTCTTTACCGTGCTCTCGCCCTTGTAATGCAGGATGGAGAGTGGCAGATACCAGTTTTGCCATCCTCCCTGTAGCAAGCGGTAGCTGAGGTCCACATCCTCTCCATACATGAAGAATCTCTCATCGAGCAGTCCTATCTCATCGAGGGCCTGCCGGCGTATCATGATGAAAGCTCCCGAGATGATATCTATCTCATTGGGTTGTTCCACATCAAGGTATCTCATATAGTATCTGCCGAAGACCTTGCTTCGGGGAAAGAGACGGCACAATCCACTCATCTTGCAGAAACTGGTAAAGGGTGTGGGCACTCCTCTCCTGCTCTCGGGTGCAAAGGATCCGTCTGCATTGAGCATGCGCACACCTGTAGCTCCTGCCTGGGGATGAGCATCCAGGAAATCCATACATCCCTGTAGCACATCCTCTCCCACGATAGTGTCGGGGTTGAGCAAGAGCACATACTGGCTGGTGGAGAGACGTATAGCCTGATTGTTGGCAGCCGAGAATCCCCTGTTGTCCTGGTTGGCTATGAAGTGTACGTGTGGGAATCTGGGACGCAGGTAATCCAGCGTGCCGTCTGTACTGGCATTGTCCACCACCCATATCTGCACAGGCATCTGAGTAGTGGCACGCTCAACACTCCGGAGACATTGCTCCAGATAATATTTCACATTATAACTGACTATGATGATGCTCAGGCGTGTCATATCTGGGGAGTATGTGCTCGCGGCCACTGCAGTACCATGGCCACTCCTATGGCTGCGGCACATGCCAGAGTGGTGGCACTCATGAAAAGATAATAGACCATCAGGGAGAGGATGAGCGGAAGGCCGAAGCAAAGAAGTCGTATGCCATGACTCCTCCCCATCTTCATACCCACGTATATGCCTCCGAGTGTGAGTGCAAGTGTCAGGCAATCACACGCATACTGTACGGAATCATAACCTGCACAGATTCCCTCTGGCAGGATTCCCGTCTCGAAGAGTAATGTCAGACAGAAAGCCAGCAGCACCACGGCTGCCCAGGCATACTGCCAATGCCTTATGTTCATATGTCAGTAAATAAGAATTTCATCTGGTGAAGGGTACTCGTGCCGAGATGGCGCGTCCCAGGGTGGCCTCGTCGGTATATTGAAGTTCCTCGTTCTGGGCCACTCCTCGTGCAAGTGTCGACACCGGCACTTGGGTATGCTGCAGTTTGCGATAGATGTAGAATCCTGTGGTATCTCCCTCCATGGTGGGACTGAGTGCCAGTATGACTTCGCAGATGTCTCCATGGCTTACCCTCTCCACCAGGCTCTCTATCTCGAGGTTGGCAGGCCCAATGCCGTCCATAGGACTGATCACTCCCCCCAGCACGTGGTAGAGTCCGCGGTACTGCAAGGTGCGCTCCACAGCCATCACGTCCTGCACATTCTCCACCACGCAGATGAGCGAGGCATCTCGGGCAGGATTAGCACAGATGGAACACGTGTCTCCGTCGCAGATGTTTCTGCACACCCGACACTTGCGCACTCCATGTCTCAGGTCCATGATACTCTGCGCCATGCGGTCCACCTCTTCTGTCTCCTGTCGGAGCAGATGAAGGGCCAGGCGGAGGGCAGTCTTCTGGCCGATGCCGGGCAACTTGCTTATCTCGGTCACGGCCCGCTGGAGGAGCATGGATGGATATTGACTGTCAGAGGTCATATGTCTCGTGTCAATGATTATCTATTGTGTATATATATATATTATATATAATGTATAAGGGTGGCATCAGAGCATTCCCTTACTGGAGGGCAGCTGGAAATGATGGACATCCCTTCGTACTGCCATTTTGATACTTCGTGCCAGGGCCTTGAAGATACCTTCTATGAGATGATGCTCGTTTTCTCCCCTGGCCTGCACATTGAGGTTCATCATGGCGGCATCGGACAGACTCTTGAAGAAGTGCTTGAACATCTCGGTGGGCACATCGCCTATACGTTCGCGATGGAACTCCACGTCCCACACGAGCCAAGGACGTCCCCCGAAGTCGAGAGTCACCTGACAGAGGCTGTCATCCATGGTAAGGCAGAACCCATATCGCTCTATGCCTCGTTTGTCTCCCAAGGCCTCTCTGAGACACTGTCCAAGGGCCAGTGCGGTATCCTCCACGGTATGATGCTCATCCACATGAAGGTCACCCTGGCAGTTCACGCTCAGGTCCATCATGCCATGGTGGGGCAACTGTTCCAGCATATGGTCCAGGAATCCCAGTCCTGTATGTATGTCACTCTGTCCGTTTCCATCCAGATTGAGTTTCACCGAGATATCTGTTTCGCGGGTAGTGCGCTTGACCTCTGCTACCCTTTCTCCGGCAAACACCATCTGACATACACGGTCCCAGTCGCAGTCGGGCCCTATCTTCACTCCCCGTGCACCCAGATTGTGTGCCAGCATGAGATCTGTCTCCCTGTCCCCTATCACCCACGAGGCCTTCAGGTCATAGTCGGGCTGCATGTATCGGGTGAGCATGGCCGTACCGGGCTTGCGTGTGGGCAGGTGTTCCTCTGGGAAACTACGGTCTATGAGTATCTCGTCGAAGTCCACCCCCTCGCCGTGCAGTATGTCCAGCATAAGCTGATGTGTGGGCAGGAATTGTTCCATGGGATAGGCATCCGTGCCGAGTCCGTCCTGATTGGATACCATTACGAACTCATAGTCGGTATGCTGTCTGAGGAACCTGAGGGCGCTGATGGCCCCTGGTACGAAATGGAATTTCTCGAAACTGTCTATCTGCTCATCGGCAGGTTCGGTCAGTATGGTACCGTCGCGGTCTATGAAGAGTGCTTTCCTCATGATTATTCAGTTATATATAGCATCTCAGGGCCCTCAGGAGTTCGCAGTTCTCGGAAGCTGTTCCTATGGTTATGCGCAGACAATTCCCACAGAGAGCCACCTTGTTGCGGTTTCTCACTATCACTCCTTGGTCCACCAGATAATTATACAGGGCGTTGGCATCGGTCACCTTTACGAGCAGGAAATTGGCATCGCTGGGATAGACCTGCAAGCAGAAAGGCAGTTCTGCCAGAGCAGGCACCATCTTCTCTCTCTCAGCCACGATGGCCGACACCCATCGGCTCACCACATCCACCTGCTTCAGCATCTGCACAGCCTGTCGGTAGGTGAGGAGATTTACGTTGTAGGGATATTTCACTTTGTTGAAGAGGTCTATAATCTCTTCACTGGCATAGGCCATACCCAGCCTGATGGCAGCCGAAGCCCAGGCCTTGCTCATGGTATTGAGAACCACCATGTTGGGATATTGGTCCAGATCGGCCAGGAAAGGACGCTTGCGGCAGAAGTCGGAGTAAGCCTCGTCCACCACCACTATGCCGTCAAACTCTCTGAGGACCTGTTCCACAGCCTTCCTTTCCAGTGTAGCTCCTGTGGGATTGTTGGGAGAGCAGAGCCAGATGACCTTGGTATTGGCATCAGTAGCCTGCAAGAGCCTTTCGGGCTGCAGGGAGTAATCCTCTCCCAGGAGCACAGGTCGGTATTCCACGTCGTTGATGTCGGCACACACCTGATACATCCCATAGGTGGGACTGATGGCCACCACGTTGTCCTTTCCAGGCCGACAGAAGATACGATATACGAGGTCTATGGCCTCATCGCTTCCGTTGCCCATGAATATCTGCTGCGGTCTCACGCCCTTCATATTGGCCAGCATCTCCCTCAAGTCCTCATGAATGGGAGCAGGGTATCGGTCAAAAGGAGCATTATAGGGACTCTCGTTTGCATCCAGATAGACGTGTGCCTCACGTCCTTTGAATTCGTCTCTGGCACAGCTGTATGGTTCTAGGGCCAGTATATTGGGTCTGATGAGTTCTGTCAGTTTCTTCATTTCACTTCTTTCAGTCTGAGTGTCATTGCATTCCTGTGTGCATCCAGTCCCTCTCCTGCTGCCATCTTCTCCACAGCAGGTCCTATCCTTCTCACCCCTTCGGGTGTAATGTGCTGGAAGGTGACCTTGCGGATGTAACTGTCCATATTCACTCCGCTGTAGGCTCTGGCCCATCCGGCTGTGGGGAGGGTGTGATTGGTGCCGCTGGCATAATCACCTGCGCTCTCAGGGGTCAGACTTCCCAGGAATACACTTCCGGCATTGACCACTTGGGCAGAGAGTTCCATATAGTTGGCTGTCTCTATGATGAGATGCTCGGGAGCATATCGGTTGGCCACATACATCATCTCCTGGTCGTCCTTCACCAGTATGAGTTTACTGTATTGGAGCGACTTCTGTGCCAGTTCACGTCTGGGCAGCAGTTGGAGTTGTCGGTCCACTTCCTGCTGCACACTCATCATCAGAGTGCGGCTTGTGGTGATGAGTATCACCTGACTGTCGGCCCCGTGCTCGGCCTGACTGAGGAGGTCGGCAGCCACAAAGTCGGGCCTGGATGTCTCATCGGCCAGTACAGCCACCTCGCTGGGTCCTGCAGGCATGTCGATAGCCACGCCCTGCATGCTTACCTGCTGCTTGGCACAGGTCACGAACTGGTTTCCCGGACCAAATATTTTATATACCTGTGGTATGCTCTCTGTGCCATAAGCCATGGCACCTATGGCCTGTACGCCTCCAGCCTTGAACACGCTACTCACTCCAGCCACACGTGCGGCATAGAGTACAGCTGGATTCACCTTTCCCTCCTGTGAGGGAGGAGTACAGAGAACTATCTGCGGGCATCCTGCCAGTCGGGCAGGTGTGGCCAGCATAAGTACGGTGCTGAAGAGGGGGGCTGTGCCTCCCGGTATATAGAGCCCCACACGCTGTATGGGTATGGCTTTCTGCCAGCACTCCACACCTTCGGTCACCTGCACATGTGGTGCATGGAACTTCTGACTGGCGTGGAATGTCTCTATATTGCCATGTGCCTGTATGATGGCTTGCTTGAGGTCTTCGGGCACCAGACGCTCGGCTTCTTCCATCTCAGCTTCGGTGACTGCCAGATCTGTGAGTTCTGCATGATCAAACTGCTTCTCGTACTTGATGACCGCCTGGTCACCATGCAAGCGCACATCCTCCAGCACGGCAGACACCGTGGCTGTCAGATGTGAAGCATCGTGTGCAGGCCTGCTGAGAAGGCTGTCCAGCTCCTGGTGGGTGGGATATTCGTATACGTTCATCTTTCTACTTACCATTTTCATTCCCCCGTCTGGGGATTCTTGTCTCAGAACTGTTCTGCTATCCTCAAGGGCATTTCACAGAATCATCTTCTCAATGGGTACCACCAGGATACCCTGTGCTCCCAGCTGTTTCAGCTGTCGGATAATCTGCCAGAAGCGTTGCTCATCTATCACAGTATGCACACTACTCCATCCCTCCGTGGCCAAGGGCATCACGGTGGGGCTCTTGGCTCCAGGGAGCACCTTCACCACCTCCTGCACGCGGTCCGTGGGGACATTCATGAGTACATATTTCTTATCCTCGGCATTCTTGACAGCTTCTATGCGGAAGAGGAGTTCGTCCAGCACTTCCAGCTTTTCGGATGTGAGATTCTGGTTGGCTATGAGGAGCGCCTCACTCTGCATCACCACCTCCACCTCTCTCAGGTTGTTGCTCACCAGGGTACTGCCACTGCTCACGATGTCAAAGATGGCATCTGCCAGTCCTATCCCCGGGCTAATCTCCACCGAGCCTGTGATGACATGTATGTCAGCAGCTATGCGATTCTTCTCCATGAAACGTCGCAGGATGGCGGGATAGGATGTGGCTATCTTCTTTCCTTCAAACCATTTGAGACCGGGATAATCCACAGCCCGTGGAATGGCCAGTGAGAGGCGACACTTACTGAAGCCCAGAGGTCTCACCACACGTGCATCCTCAGAGCGCTCTTCAAACTCGTTCTGCCCCACTATGCCCAGGTCTGCCACACCCGAAGCCACGCTCTGGGGTATATCATCGTCGCGCAGGAAGAGCACCTCTATGGGGAAATTGGTGCTTTGCACCAGCAGAGTCCGCCTGCTCTGGGGAACCTTGATACCGGCCTCCGAAAGCAGTTCCATGGTGTCTTCATAGAGCCGTCCCTTAGACTGCACGGCTATTCTCAACAAAGAATTCTGTTCCATTCCTATTCTGAAAATGTAAAAATGTTATGTAAATATCCTGTTCTTTCCCATTCCACTCCCATCTGTAACTCGTTTTTATCGTTACCTACGCGGGTATGGGCCAATACGATGCAAAGTTAATGAAAATATACGATAAGAGAACCACTCTTCCCTATCTTCTTTACCAAAAGCGGGCAGAGAAGAGACGATACGCAATATCACGACCACAAGTTATCGGCACTATCCGATATCATGTTGGAACACATGTACATTACCATTCCGGTGCACGAAAAGATATTCATCAAGCAAGGTCAAGTCCATCCAGAAGGGCTCAAAAACAGTTCTGAAATCGCCCCTTTCCTTCAATACTCATTCAATACTCATTCAATACCGTTCAAACCACCTCCATTTCCGCACTTTTCCTCAAAATCCTTGCACATCCAAATAAATGCCTTATCTTTGCAACACCAGAACCCGCCAAGCCTCTCAACGATGCTCAAATGAGCGGGTCGTTTTTTTATAAACTTTACAGATGATTCCAAAAGGCTGTATCTTTGTGGTATCGGAAAGAAAAGAATAAATAAATAAATAGTACGATTTAAAATTGAAGGAAATGTATAGCACCAGCCTGTGACGGGTAGGTGCTATTTTTTTGTTGGGGGCAGAGATGCTGGGTATTCTTATATATAGGCTGAAATCATCATAATTCCAGGCTGGGTGGACATTCTGGGTGATGCTATGGCCGGTTTTTATGCTTTGCTGCTACTTTTAGCAGGGAAATCACTAATTCTGCAAGAAAGTATAGACAAAATTGCATAGTCAAAGAAAATATAGTAATTTTGCAGCAACAGATTCCGCCACGCTTCCCATTTGAACAGCGAACCAGG
>SAMEA3663036__coassemble_316_pt1 | contig 23276 bp, 12 predicted proteins | sample SAMEA3663036__metabat2_high_PE_022 | metagenome-assembled genome bin SAMEA3663036 (sample SAMEA3663036) | pig gut metagenome | biome: pig gut; feature: pig-associated habitat; material: faeces | place: France | collected 2012
CTTACTTCTTTTCATTTTTGAAGATTTAAGAGTCAACCATATTTACAAAAAGACACCCATAAATAGATGATAGTTCCTCACTACCCAGGACAACGAAGGCCTGTACTCAGACAGGCCTTACTTATTCACATAAATCTTAAGGGAAAATATGCCTGGTGACTATCTCATACCACCCTTCTCCTCCGCGAGAAGCATCAGAAGTCGCGCTCGCTCATGAAGAGAACAAAGTCATGGAGAGCCTTAACCACAGATGCCTCAGCCTGTTCGTCTATCAGTCCGTCGGCCATCACGCTAAACTCCTTCATGGCCCAGAGAGTGTAGTCCACCCCACCCTTCTCGGTGACCAGTCGCGTGAGCGTCTCTATGTCCTCCTCTGTGGCTTCCAGTCGGCGCACCTTCAGAGCAAGTCGTCCTATCTCCTCGTCCTGTGAGTGCTTCAGAGCCGAGATGACGGGCAGAGTGATCTTTCCCTCGCGCATGTCGTTGCCAGCAGGCTTGCCCAACTGTTTGTTGCCGCAGAAGTCCATCAGATCGTCCTTCAACTGGAAACATGTTCCCACCAGACTTCCTAATTGTCGCATACGCTCGGTCTGCTCGGCTGTTCCTCCCGCAGCCATTACGCCCAACTGGGCACATGTGGCAAACAGGCTGGCTGTCTTCTTGCGCACCACGCCATAGTAGGATGCCTCATCCAGTATGTCGCTGTCCATATTGGCCAACTGATGAAGTTCTCCGTCGGCCAATGTCTGACCCAGAGTGGCCACAGCCGAAACTATCTCTGTGGAACCTGTCAGCACAGCATGATGGAGCGCTTTACTCAGGATGAAATCACCCACCAGCACAGCTATCTGATTGGTCATGAGGGCATTTAGCGACGGCTGTCCACGCCTCTTGTCACTCTCATCCACTACGTCGTCGTGCACCAGACTGGCCGTATGCAACAGTTCCAGTGCCAAGGCCACATCCATCACCTGCTGATTGACCCCGCCCACCATCCTGGCCGAGAGGAGTACCATGGTGGGACGCACCATCTTCCCTGTGCGCTTGAGGATATGATCCAGGGCCAACTGCAGCAGTTGGTTGTCAGACTGCAACGTGTGGGCAAACTGCTCACGGAAGGTCTGCAGTTCTGCCTGTATGGGTGCCTGTATTTGGTCTAAAGTATTCATCATTGTCACTTTCGGTGCAAAATTACACAAAAAGGTCTACCCTTTCGCCTTTTTTCCTTACTTTTACACATATAAACATATTCAAGAAAGATGAAACTATACCTTCTGGATGCATATGCGCTCATTTACCGAGCCTATTATGCGTTCATCAAGAACCCCCGCATCAACTCTCGCGGGGAGAACACATCGGCCATCCTTGGCTTTACGAATACTCTGGAAGAAGTGATTCAGAAAGAGCAACCTACCCATCTGGGTGTTGCCTTCGACCCTTCTGGCGGCACCTTCCGCCATGAAGCTTATCCGCAATACAAGGCTCAGAGAGAGGAGACTCCAGAGGCTATCCGCCTGGCTGTCCCTTACATCAAAGAGATACTGGAGGCCTACCGTATCCCCCTGCTGGAGGTAAAGGGCTTCGAGGCCGATGATGTGATAGGCACACTGGCACGCCAAGCCGACGAACGGGGAATAGACACCGTGATGATGACGCCCGACAAGGATTACGGACAGCTGGTGACGGACCGCATACACATGCTCAAACCTGCTTCAGGGAAGAACGAAGCCGTACTGATGGGGCCTGCAGAGGTGAATGCCAAATGGGGCCTGCAGAACCCCTCGCAGGTGGTGGACATACTGGCCCTCATGGGAGATGCCTCCGACAATATACCGGGATGCCCTGGCGTGGGCGAGAAGACGGCCACACGCCTCATTCAGGAATACGGCAGCGTGGAGACGTTGCTCTCCAGCGTGCAGACCCTCAAGGGAGCGCTCCGCCAGAAGGTGGAGGAGAATGCCGAACAGATACGCATGAGCCACTGGCTGGCCACCATTCGCACCGACGTGCCTCTCACGCTCGACATGGACAGCCTGCTCCTGCAGGAGCCCGACTATGACCGACTGCAGGACATCTACGAACGCCTGGAGTTCCGCACCCTCATGCGGCGCAAGATGCAGGGTCAGCCTCGCTCTCAGGAGGAGAAGCCACGCAGCCAGGGCGGATACGTGCAGGGAGACATGTTTGCCACAGAGAGCGAACCATCAGGACAGACGTCGCTGCAGGGCGACCTCTTTGCCGACTCTGCCCCATCCAGTAAGATGATGACATGGAAGGAGTCTGGAGCCCGCTATCTCCTGGCCGATACACCCCAGAAGCGCCATGAGCTCATCTGCCAACTGGCACAGGCTGAGGAGTTCAGCGTGGACACCGAGACCACCAGCACCGACCCCATGCAAGCCACCCTGGTGGGCATGAGCTTTGCCATCAGGGAGGGCGAGGCCTGGTATGTGCCTGTAGGTGACGACCCCTGCGGCTTAGCTCAGGAGTTCAAATCCGTACTGGAGAGTCCCACAGCGCTCAAGATAGGACAGAACATGAAGTATGACCTGCAGGTGCTCCATTCCTGCGGCATCCATCTGGCAGAACCTATGTTCGACACCATGATAGCCCATTATCTGCTCCACCCCGAGATGAGGCACGGCATGGACTATCTGGCAGAGGCATACCTCAACTATCAGACCATCCACATCGACGAACTCATAGGGACAGGCAAGAAACAGATCAGCATGGCACAGGTACCTCCCCAGGACGTATGCCCCTATGCAGCCGAAGATGCCGACATCACCCTGCGCCTCAAGCACCTCTTCCAGTCGCAGATGGAGGAGGCTGGTTGTCTGCCGCTCTTCCAGGACCTGGAGATGCCGCTCATGCCAGTGCTGGCTCAGATGGAACGTAACGGCGTCTGCATAGACAGCAAGGGCCTCAGGGATACATCTGTCCACTACAGCGAAGAAATGGCCCTGATGGAGCAGGAAATACACAAAATGGCGGGTCTGGAGTTCAATGTGTCCAGTCCCCGACAGGTGGGCGAAGTCCTCTTTGACCGTCTGCAGCTCTCCAGCAAGGCCAAGAAGACCAAGAAGGGGCAGTATACCACCAGCGAAGAGGTGCTGGAAGGACTGCGGTCCAAGCACCCCATAGTGGAGAAGATACTCCAATACCGTGGGCTCAAAAAGCTGCTCAGTACCTATATAGATGCACTACCCCAGCTGGTGAATCCCCGCACAGGACACATCCACACCTCCTTCAACCAAACCGTGGCGGCCACAGGCAGACTCTCAAGCAGCAACCCCAATCTGCAGAACATCCCCGTACGTGACGCGCTGGGAAAGGAGGTACGCAAAGCCTTTGTCCCCGATGAGGGAGAACTCTTCTTCAGCGCCGACTACAGTCAGATAGAACTGCGCATCATGGCTCATCTGAGTCAGGACGCCAACCTCATAGAGGCCTTCTCCCATGGCGACGATATACATGCAGCCACAGCAGCCAAGATCTTCCACAAGGATATCCAGGATGTGACCTCCGATGAGCGACGCAAGGCCAAGACAGCCAATTTTGGAATCATCTATGGCATCAGTGCCTTTGGACTGGCAGAACGCATGGGAGTGTCCCGCACCGAGGCCAAGCAGCTCATCGATGGATACTTTGCCACCTACCCCGGTGTACGCCAATACATGACACACAGCATAGAGATGGCGCGTGAGAAGGGATACACCCAGACACTCTGCCAACGCCGATGTTATCTGCCCGACATCAACAGCAACAATGCTGTGGTGAGGGGATATGCCGAGCGCAATGCCATCAATGCTCCCATACAGGGCAGCGCCGCCGATATCATCAAGAGGGCCATGATACGCATACAGAAGCGACTGCAGACCGAGGGGATGCGCTCCAAGATGATACTGCAGGTGCATGACGAACTCAACTTCAGTGTACCGCCAGAGGAGAAGGAGCATCTGCAGGCTCTGGTCATAGAAGAGATGCAAGGGGCTTACGAGCTGCGGGTTCCCCTGGTGGCCGACTGCGGATGGGGCACGAACTGGCTGGAGGCTCACTAAGTTCCCCCAATACCTTCGGTCAGAGATATAGAAGGGAGAGCGGTGGCAAACGTTTGCCACCATCCCCGCAAACGTTTGAATCCTCAGTCGCAAACGTTTGAAACCTCAGTCGCAAACGTTTGTGGGAAAAGGGCCCATATTTTGGAATCCCTTTCCCATGATTTTTCCACGGAGTCCTATTAAGGTCAGCCATCCCCCCTATCACATAAGATAAAAGAGAAACCCCTAACAGGGGGTGCCAGAGCACCTCTTGTTAGGGGTTGAAGATGATGAGAGGAATAGAAGAAAACGGGCTTACTTCTCTCCCAGCCGTCTACACCATTTGCCTCCCTTCATGCAATAGATTCCGAGCAGAACGAAGGGAACACTGAGCAGTTGGCCCATATTGAAGAGCATACCCTCCTCGAATCCTACCTGATTCTCCTTGGTGTACTCTATGAGTATACGGCTGGCAAAGATAAGTACGAGGCAGAGTCCGAAGAAATAGCCTGTTCCCACACGCTCGGGCTTGCGCCTGTATATCCACCATCCCACGAAGAAGAAGCACGCATAGCAGATGGCCTCATAGAGCTGTCCCGGATGTCGGGGAGCCATATCCACTCGCTCAAAGATGAAGGCCCAGGGAACATCTGTCACCCTGCCTATTATCTCGGAGTTCATGAGGTTTCCCAAGCGTATGGCACATGCACATATGGGGGTGACGATGGCCACATTATCCAGCACCCTCATGAGGTTGATCTTCTGATGGCGGGCATAGAGTACGAGAGAGAGCATCAGTCCCAGTGTACCCCCATGGCTGGCCAGTCCCTCATATCCGGTAAAGGCCCAGTGAGTATCGGGATTGCCTGTGGGTAGCCACTGCAGCAAACTGCTCCACCGCTCAGGATCAGGTGTCTCATGTATGGGGAGCAGCATCTCCGTGATATGGTGGAGATAATAAGAGGGCTCGTAGAAGAGGCAATGCCCCAAGCGTGCACCTATCAAGATACCCAGGAAGCAGTAGAGGAACATGGGTTCAAACTGCTCATCACTGAGCTTCTGCTCTCGGAAGAGACGGTGCATGAGCAGATACACAGCCAGCAGTCCTATGCACCAGCACAGCGAATACCAGCGGACAGCCAGCGGACCCAATTCAATGGCTGTGGTGGAGGGGTTCCAATGAATGAAGAGTTCTATCATACGTTGAAGCGGAAATGCATGATATCGCCGTCCTGTACCACATAGTCCTTACCCTCTACGCCCATCTTTCCAGCTTCGCGGACGGCAGCCTCGGAGCCATACTGGATATAGTCCTCGTACTTGATGACTTCGGCCCTGATAAAGCCCTTCTCAAAGTCCGTGTGGATGACACCTGCACATTGTGGGGCTTTCCATCCGCGGCGGAAGGTCCATGCCTTCACCTCCATCTCGCCAGCTGTGATGAAGGTCTGCAGGGTGAGCAGATGATAGATGGCCTTGATGAGTCGGTTGCAACCGCTCTCCTGCAGCCCCATATCCTCGAGGAACATCTGCTTCTCCTCATAGCTCTCCAGTTCGGCAATGTCAGCCTCTGTCTGGGCACTGATGATGAGCATCTGGGCATCCTCTCCCTCGATGGCCTTGGCCACGGCCTCGGTATATGCGTTACCGGTGGAAGCACTGGCATCGTCCACATTACATACGTAGAGCACAGGCTTGGCTGTGAGCAGGAACATGCCCTTGGCAGCTGTTCGTTCATCCTCCGTATCAAAGGTGACGGTGCGTGCGCTCTCTCCCTTGAGCAGAGCATCACGGTAAGCCTCCAGCACATCCAGTTCCACACGGGCTTGCTTGTCACCTCCCACTCGTGCAGCCTTCTCCACCTTCTTCATGCGGCTCTCCACAGTCTCCAGGTCCTTCAGCTGCAGCTCGGTATCTATAATCTCCTTGTCCCTCACGGGGTTTACACTTCCATCCACATGCACGATGTTGCCATTGTCGAAACACCTGAGCACATGGATGATGGCATCACACTCACGTATGTTGGCCAGGAACTGGTTGCCCAGTCCTTCACCCTTGCTGGCACCTTTCACCAGTCCTGCGATGTCCACGATATCACACACGGCTGGCACTATACGCCCTGGGTGCACCAGTTCGGCCAGCTTGGTAAGACGCTCGTCGGGCACAGATACCTGTCCCAGCTGGGCATCTATGGTACAAAAGGGGAAGTTGGCCGCCTGTGCCTTGGCACTGGACAGGCAGTTGAAAAGGGTGGACTTTCCCACATTGGGCAGTCCCACTATACCTGCTTTCATATTCTCTCTCTGCTAATGTGTTATTTTCTGCAAAGGTAAGGCTTTTCGCCGAAGTGGGGGAGTGTACTGCATATTTTTATCCCATGTCCCACGAAGGGCAAGCCTGAGGGAGGGGCGGAGAACCCATGTCTGATTTTCATCACGGATGAAGATAGGAAAGAAAAACGTGATGGTATTCCATGAAAAATCGTACTTTTGCAGCAGATAGAACCAATAACCTAAAATGAACAGCAAGACTACTATGACTTTCCCGAGAACCATACTGGCACTGATTTGCCTGGCCTCTGGCCTGATGCAAGTCTCTGCACAGACTCTGGCAGAACAATACAGAAGCCTGTGGGCAGAAGCACAGCAGGCCTACGAGCAAGCCGTGGGCTATAGGGTAACGGGCACGGTGCCCCTGCAGGCAAGTTATCTGAGCAGTAATGCATCGGACTATGAGGAAGGCAAGCACCTGGAGTACCTCCTGGATGATAATCCCTACACCTTCTGGCACAGCGACTGGCATGGGCAGGTACAAGACCCGCATTACTTACAGATAGACCTTCCAAGTCCCCTCTCAGGAGGCATCTTGCTCTATGTACTCAGGAGAATCACAGAGAACAACCATGTGACCTGTATGGGATGCCATGGGAGCAACGACGGAACCACATGGACCCACCTGGGAGACATCCAGTTACCCAATGGGTACTCGGGAGCTGAGAGTTACTCCACACCTGTCTCCTTCGACGGACAGACCTACAGTTCGCTGCGATTCTATATTCTGGAGAATACCAGTGGCCAGTCATTCGGACACTTCGCCGAAATCAAGCTCTACACGGCCGAGGTGCTGGGAGAGAGCCTGCACATGTGGCTCAGCCAGGAGATCAGCAATCTGAAGAACGAACTGGACAAGGGGAAGGATGCCGATGATGCCAGCATCACTCAGGACATGCTGACCCGTCTGCAGACTGCCTATGAGACACTGCTGGCAGAGAAGGAGAGGGTGGAGGCTGGACTGCTCCCCAGCTGGATGCATCCGTTCACCAACCTGCCCACCCTGTATATCAACACCTACAACGGAAGAGGAATCAACAGCAAAGACACATACGTATACGCACAGATGTGGCGCATGCAGGGAGACTCCATAGCTGCCTATGACTCCCTGAGAATCAGAGGCCGAGGAAACAGCACCTGGGGACTGGCCAAGAAACCTTACCGACTGAAGTTCCATCAGAAAGAGAGGTTCCTGGGAACGGACCACGCCAATGCCAAGAGCTGGACTCTGCTGGCTAACCATTCCGACAAGACCCTGCTGAGGAATGCCGTGGCGGCATTCATAGGGAAGCAGCTGGGACAGCCCTTCGTACCATCGGCAGAGTTTGCTGATGTGGTGCTCAACGGAGAATATCTGGGCAACTACCAGATAAGTGACCAGATGGAGGTGAACAAGAGGCGTGTGAGCATCACAGAACAGAAGTATGCCCCTGTGGAGGGTGCCGACATATCGGGAGGATACTTCGTGGAGTTTGCAGGCACACTCTCGGGAGAACCTGTCTATTTCCATACGAACAAAGGACAGGCCGTGGCCATAAAGTCGCCCGACGAAGATGTCATAGTGGCTGAGCAGAAGGAATACATACGTCAGTTTATCAACGACTTCGAGACAAGGCTCTATTCCACAGACTATCTCGACCCCGTCAAGGGCTATAGGGCAGTGGTGGACAGCATGACTCTGGGTACGTGGTTTGTGGCCAATGAGTATACTGCCAACCCCGACGGATACTATAGCACCTATGCCTATAAGGAGCGGGGCGACGACCGGCTTTACTGGGGACCTATGTGGGACTATGACATAGCCTTCAACAACTGCTATCGCCTAAGGGAAGAGATGACGGAGAAACTGATGCTCAACGATGGATATTCATCGGGATACATGAAGGAGTACGTGCAGAGGATGTACTCCGACGAGTGGTTCCGTAACCTGGCTGGACGTATATGGCACCGGGCTGTCTATCACGACTCACTGGTGGAGAAGACACTGGCCTACGTGGACAGTATGGCACTGGTGATAGACGAAAGTCAGAAACTCAACTTCCAGAAATGGTCACTCAGCGACAGAGTCTATGACGAGCTGGTACTCTTCAGCACCTATCAGGAAGGAGTGGACTATCTGAAGAAGTTCCTGCGCGAGCATGCCCTGTTCCTCTCTGCCACCTTCCCCAACCCCGAAGGACTGTTGCCTCCGCCCACCAATCCTCTGGGTATAGATACCGATGCACTCTACTATATCTACAACGTTAAGACAGGAAACGCAGCAGACCTCTCAAGCAAAAGCGAGGGCACCCTGTGTACATGGGCAACTGACGAACAGAGAGCCGCCACACAGCTATGGCAAGTAATTCCCGTGACTGCCGACTGCTACCGACTGGTGTTGCAGGGCTCCAACCTGGCCATCACCGATGCTGCCAACTACAACGGGAGCACATATGTAACGGGAAGCAAGATTGTCCTCAAGGAGATAGAGGAGGGGAACGAACGGCAACTATGGATATTTGAGCAGGCTGGGGACTACCATGCCATAGTAAACAAGGCCACAGGACTTGCCTGGAACTGTTCGGGAGGAATAGTCACCAACGACAATCCCATCATCAGCTGGACCAGCGACGAGAACAATGCCACCAAGACCACACGCCAATGGTATCTGACCAAGGGTGAACTGCCTGATGGCATTGCATCGGCAGATGAAGAACCTGATGTGGACTACCGGGTGGGATACGATCCCGCACGTCAGGAAATACTCCTGCATGCACCCATGGACATAGCTGCCTCTGACTGCGTCATCCTGGTGTATGACATTCAAGGAAAGATAATTGGAAAGGGGGATGCCCTTACACCAGTGAGCATGGCCAACCATCCGGCAGGCATCTATGTGGTGACCTGGAACGTGCATGGCAGCCGCCGGAGCATCAAGTTCCAGAAACCATAATTTCGCAAAGATTCAGGCTATAGCGCAGGTGGCAAATAGGGTAGTGCATCCCTATTTGCCTCCCACCAGCCGCTTGATATCATTGAGCCTGTTGAGGGCCTCGATGGGTGTAAGGTTGTTGATGTCGGTATTCAGTATCTCGTCGCGTATCTGGCTCAGGAGAGGGTCATCGAGCTGGAAGATGCTCATCTGCATACCGTCTCCCCTTTCGGAATGGGCAGCAACCCCTTTCCCCAGTCCCTCATGGTCCATCGTTTGCTCCAGCTGATGCAAGACCTCATCGGCGCGTGCCACGATGCCCGCAGGCATTCCTGCCAGCCTGGCCACATGGATACCAAAGCTGTGAGCACTTCCTCCTGGCTCCAGTTTGCGCAGGAAGATGACCTTCCCGTTCATTTCGCGCACACTCACATTGAAATTCTTGATACGCGGGAAGCGAGCCTCCATCTCGTTCAGTTCATGATAATGGGTGGCAAAAAGTGTACGAGGATGACCATCCCTATTCTCATGGATATACTCCACGATGGACCATGCTATGCTGATGCCGTCATAGGTACTGGTACCTCGTCCCAGTTCATCAAAGAGGATGAGCGAACGCTGGGAGAGGTTGTTCATGATATTGGCAGCCTCGCTCATCTCCACCATGAAGGTACTCTCACCCACAGAGATATTGTCACTGGCTCCCACTCGTGTGAAGACCTTGTCCACATATCCTATATGTGCCGACTCGGCAGGCACGAAGCATCCCATCTGTGCCATCAGGGTGATGAGTGCAGTCTGGCGCAGCAAGGCACTCTTACCGGCCATGTTGGGTCCGGTGATGATGATGATCTGCTGCTTCTGGGTGTCGAGATAAACATCGTTGGCCACATACTGTTCGCCCAGGGGCAACTGCTTCTCTATGACGGGATGCCTTCCCTGGCGAATGTCGATGACCTCGGAGTCGTCCACCAGCGGGCGCACATAGCGGTTCTCCTGTGCACAGATGGCAAAGGAAAGCAGACAGTCCAGCTGAGCCAGCAGGCTGGCATTGGTCTGGATGGAGGATGTATATTCTGCCAGAGCATTGACCAGGTCGGTAAAGAGGCGTGTCTCCAGGTTGAGTATACGTTCCTGTGCTCCCGTGATTTTCTCTTCGTATTCCTTGAGTTCCTGGGTGATGTATCGCTCAGCCTGAGTGAGAGTCTGTTTTCTGATCCACTCTTGCGGAACCTGATCCTTATACGTATTGCGTACCTCCAGGTAATATCCAAATACATTGTTGTATCCTATCTTCAGGCTCTGAATGCCCGTAGCCTCGGCCTCTCGCTGCTGAATGTGCAGGAGATACTCCTTGCCGTTGAAGGCCATCTGTCGGAGTTCATCCAGTTCCGTGTTCACTCCTTCACGTATCACGTTGCCACGGTTGATCTGCAGAGGAGCGTCGGGATACACCTCTCTCTGTATACGGTCGCGGATGTCGGCACAGAGCTCCATTCGGGAACCTATCTGGCTGAGGGTCTCATCGTTGGCCTGCATGCATTCCTGCTTGATGGTCACCATGGCCTGCAGGGCATTGCTGAGCTGAATGACATCTCTGGGGTTCACACGTCCCGTACTCATTCGTCCGATGATTCGTTCCAGGTCGCCAATGTGATGCAGATGCTCCTCCACCAGATCGCGTAGGGTGGGGTAGCGGAAGAAGTAGTCCACCACATCCAAGCGCTTGTTGATTTTAGTAGTATCCTTGAGTGGGAAGAGCATCCATCGGCGCAGCATACGTGCTCCCATAGGTGTGACGGTGTGCCCGATGATATCCAGCAGAGAGATGCCGTCCTCGTTCATGGAAGAGACCAGCTCCAGGTTGCGCACCGTGAAGTTGTCCAGCCTCACATATCTGTCCTCCTCTATGCGTCGCAGAGAGGTGATATGGCTGAGCTGTGTGTGCTGGGTCTGCTCCAGATATTGCATGACCACTCCTGCCGCCACCACTCCGCTATGCAGGTGGTCCACACCGAATCCCTTCAGATTCTTCACGGCAAAGTGTTTGTAGAGTCTCTCGCGGGCGGTACTCTCGGTGAATGCCCAGTCGTCCATCTCATAGGTGATGTGACGTGTCCCGAATACTCCGGCAAACATAGCTCTCTTGCCTCTCTCAAAGAGAACTTCCTTGGGGGCAAAGCTTTCCATGAGCTTGTTGATGCGTTCTGCTGTGCCCTCGGCAAGGAGAAATTCTCCCGTACTGATGTCCAGGAGCGAAAGTCCGCAGCTGGACTTCCCGAAATGCACAGCTGCCAGAAAATTGTTCTCGCGGCTGTTGAGCACATTCTCTGTCAGAGCCACACCGGGAGTGACCAGCTCTGTGATACCACGCTTTACCAGAGTCTTGGTGAGCTTGGGGTCCTCCAGCTGGTCGCAGATGGCCACACGCCTGCCTGCTCTCACCAGTTTGGGCAGATAGGTGTCCAGGGCATGATGGGGGAAACCAGCCATCTCGGTGGAAGGCATATGCTCTTTGCCATTGTTCCTGCGGGTGAGGGTGATGCCCAGTATGGCAGAGGCTTCCACAGCGTCCTGAGCATAGGTCTCATAGAAATCACCACAGCGGAACAGGAGCAGAGCATCGGGATGCTTTGCCTTCAGGTCATAAAACTGTTTCATCATGGGAGTTAACCCTTCCTTTGCCATATCTTTTGCTCTTTGAGTTATGAATGTGAACAGATAGAGTATTCATCTGTAGCAGTTGGGGATCTGCTGTTCGTACAAAGTTACAACAAATTATCCCAAATTTGTCATCCCGCTGGCATTAAGTATCTCGCACAGCCATTTTACCCTGCGCAGGCTTCTGCCAGTCAAAGGGGCTTTGCCTTACATGTCACAGGCTCTTCAGAAAGATCGGTAGGGCTACGCCAGAGAGAGCCGGTTTTGGACGCAGTGCACTGCAACCGCTCCTGCAGTGCACTGCAACCGCCACCGCAGTGCACTGCAACCGCCACTGCAGTGCACTGCGTGTAAAAGGTCTCTCCTCTTGGGTATCGCTTCTGTGTGTGCCACATTCCCATGAGCATTCTGTTGGCCTCAAGTAATAGTCCTACAATACGTAAGGCGGGGGACGCAGGCTTGATGCCCGACGTCCCCCGCCTTGGGAATGTTATATCAGAAGTTTTACTTCACCAGAACCTTCTTACCATTGATGATATAGAGACCCTGGGTGGTCTTCTGCACACGGATACCATTGATGGTATAGATGCCTTCGCGTGCCTTGGTCTCCTGACTCTCTACCTGCTCAATGGCAGTCTCACGCTCCAGCTTCTGGCATACCATCTGCACCTCCTCGTTGGTGAGAGCCTTGCTGTATGCACGTGCCATCACCACAGAACCACGCCATGCGTTACCGATCTTGGCTCCTGCGGGGTCACCACCTATGCAGAACCACTTGGCAGCATCGGCAGCAAAGCGGAACACGCCAGGAGCATCTATCTCGTTGCAGAGCTTGCCATCCACATATATGCGTGCCTTGTTGTTTTCTGCGTCATAGACACCTATTACATGATAGAACTTGCCGCGCTCGGGTACGACACCACTGGTGGCCCAACGCCATACGCTATTGCCGGTGAGGGTGGTATTGGGCAGGAAGCAGATCTCGTTCTGACGGCTGCCGCTGATGGTGGTAATCAGGAAACCTGTACCACCGCCTTCCATGCTGGAGAAGGGCTTGGCCTCTGAATTGGGAATCGTTTCGCCATCATAGGTAAGCATGCAGATGGTCTCCAAAGTGTGACCATTGGACAGCATATCACGGAACAGGTAATTCTCCTTATAGTCGACACCAAAACCATCAACACCATTACCTCCGTAAGGATTGTTGAAGGTTGCCATGTTACGCTTATAGGTCTCGCTGTAGGTAACCTCTGGTTGGCCATAGGTGGTCACCATATTAGCCATGGTTGACTGGTCGGAAGCAGAGCCGTCCTCGTTGAATACGATATCCAGCATGTCGGCCACAGGCTCTGTCACCTGCTCCTGCTCTTCAAAGAAGAGTGACTCATTGTTGGTATAAGAGCCGTCCTGAGCCTTACCCACCTTCTTGTGAGTGGGATCAAGTACGGGATATGGATCCTCGCCGATGTTCTGATACCAGGCGGGATTCTCGGTATTGCCCTGATTAAGCAGATAGCATATCTCACCATTCTTGAGACTCTCCTCAGTGGCCAAAGTACCTTGAGCATCGCCGAACGGGGTCTTATAGTAGGTGTTCATTACCAGCATGTTCACAGGATTGCGACCGATAGTGCAGCTATTTTTGGTAGCGAGGGTGATATCAGCCGCCTGCAAGCTGTTGGTGACGCGTGAGCACTGAGTGTTCCAACCAATCAGACCACCACAGCTGTCAGCAGTACCGTTCATCGTACCGCAGAAGAGACAGTTGTCGATGAAGGTATAGCCATGAATGAGAGCAACCAAACCGCCATGTGTACCATCGCCCAAAAGATTACAGGTAAAGTTCACACTGCTGGTCACATTGCTGATACGGGCATTCTCGAGGGTCTCTACAGCTATGGATGCTGCATACTGTCCCTCGGTGTTGATGGTACCATCTATGGTGAGGTTACGCACCTCGGCTTTCGCCTTCATGGAGTTGATCAATGCTGTGCTGCTGCCAGGGTTATCCATGTTGAGGGTAATCTTATGGCCATTACCATCCAGGATACCATAGAGGTTATCCAACATCTGAGAATAGGTCACATTGGAGATGTCGGCCACCAACTTACCCACCTCTCCGGTGGTAGCCAGTTCACCAAACATCATCAGCTGTGCATTGGTAGCAATCTGGTAAACGCCATCCACCATCTCGGGATAGAATCCCGTCTCCCTGAGGATAGTCATTTCCTTGGCCTCCTCCACGGTAATGGAACCATTCAAATAGGCATCCTGCACGGCACGCACCTTTGATATGGCGTTGTTAAACTCGTCAGTTGTAATCACCTTAGCCTCATCCAGCTTCTGTGCGATGGCCTCGATGGACAAGGACTCCTCAAACATGTTCACATATATCAGGCGAGCCTCCAGTACCTGGTCGAAGAGTGAGCTGAACTTCTCCACCAGAGCATATTTCTTTTCGGGTGAAGTGCAGGCGTCGATAGCATTTATAGCCCCCCGCAGTTCGTCGAGCAATACCTTGGGACATCCGGGATGCTGGGCATAGTCGGCACCAACGCTGGCTTCATAAGCAATGATAGTCTTTGCACGTGCAGCCATGCACACCAGAGTGGAATCGATATAAGGCTCGGCATCAGCCAGAGTCTCATAATATGTAACGTGGATGTTGGCAACACCCAACCAGTCAGCAGAAGCCACGGGGTTGGGGTTCTTCACGCCCAGAGTGAGTGTGCTGTCTGTCACCAGAGTCACCAGATAGTTATGGGCACGTCCTGCAGCAGCAGCATTGGCAATACTTGCACGGCCACGAATAGCATATCCCAGCAGATCTGTGCTGGCACCCAGGTTGTCATACACTTCCAGGTCGAAGGCAGTATCGTCACCATTCTGTGACAGATAGCAGTTCACACCGTCAATGGCATCCTTCACAGGAATATAGTTCTCGTATACAGTGGGGAGATACAGATGTATGTCATTGAGATAAACCTGTCCGCAATAGAGGGTGTTATACCGGTCATCAAATGGACGGTAAGCACCATTTATGCTCAGCACATACACACCGTTCTGGCGGTTCTCCAGTGTCTGATACATATCACAGTTCTTGGCCCAGCACTCTGCTCCATAGAGTCCTGTGGACCCACTCTTGCAAGAGCTGGTCATGAGAGTGCCCTTCCATCCATTGAAGCCTTCGCTGAAGTCGGCATTTGTCAAGAGGTTGGTAACCTCCACGCCAGACTTTACGCCATTCTCAATGGCCTTCTTGAGCTGGTCCTTTATAAACTGGGTCTCTGCCTGGATCTCTTCAGTGGTGAGTTGTGTATTATCCAGAATGTAGAGAGCGCCACCATTGGTATAAGTCTCGCCGGGCTCCTCATCACTCTGCAGATAATCCTCGAGCAGATTACGGTCTTCACCCTCGAAGTCCTGGTTCTCTTCCAGATATGCTATGGTGCTCGCTATCTCGGCACGATAAGCAGCATATGCAGCGGCACTGGTCTCCAGAGCGGCACGCAAGTCGCGAAGGGTCTGCACCGCAATGGCCAACTGTTGGAGATCCTCGTTGTTGGCATACTCATCCATCAGGTCCAACTGTTCGGTATAGGCAGTGACGTCACCTGCATATGCATACAGGTTCTCGTCCTCCAGGTAAGTTCTGCCTTCCTGAATGACGTCTCTGTATGACTGCACGTTTGCATTTTCTACGCTTGTCTGGACATCAGCCCACAGAGCAGCCACCTGATCGGCAGTCAGAGCATCGTCATACACACGGGCTACAGCCACGTCACCACGCCATCCTGCCTGTACATTGCCACCGGCATCACCGCCCACGCAGAACCATTTCTGTGAAGCCAATTTGAAATTCGTACCATTGTTGTTGGTGGCTATGGTGTTCATCAGTTCACCATTGCAATAGATATAGACCTTGGACTCCTCTTGGTTCCATACACCCACAAAGTGATAATAAATCTTCTTCTCGGGACGTATGCCGCTGGTACACCAATTGTAGTTACCGCCCACATTGGGGAGGAAGGTCATCACGTTGTTTCTGCTGTTACCGGTAATCAGGAAACCTGTACCACCAGCTTCCATGCTGGAGAAGGGCTTGATTTCCACGTCCTGTACAGCAGAATAATCGGCCATGCAGACGGTTTCCAGAGTATGACCGTCAGACAGCTTGCTTATGAAATCTTCATTATCGCCGTAGTCAATACGGTAACCGCTTGAGTTATTGGCTCCCCAAGTATTGTCAAAACGGCCCACCACTGCCCCATAGGCATCGTTGTAATAGGTACTCACTCCAGGATTACCTATCTGAATAGTCTGCACGTCGAGTTTCATAGGCGAAACATCCTCGGCAGAACCGTCTGCGTTGAACTTTATGTTCAACATGTCTGCAACAGGCTTTTCAGTCTGCTGTGCCATCAATGGCACGCCCCATGCTGCCACAAGGGCAGCAGAAAGCATCACTCGAGTAATTCTTCTCTTCATGATTTTCGGTTTAATTGTTTAACAGATATAATGACTTTAGTCGTTTTTTTTTCTATTTGCAAAAATAGGCAATAAACATCAAATGGAACAAATAATTAGCCACAAAAATAGAGATTGTTATCTTCTCATCCTGCTAAATCTTACGAATATAACCCAAATGTAACAACTGGATGTCTGTAATATGATATTACGCCAACTACACCTCTTAGGTGGCGAAATGCCAGATGCTATTTCCTTTCCTTCCAGTAATGGGGCATAAAGAGGAAGAGGACAGTAAAGATCTCCAGACGGCCCACAAGCATATAGAAGCTCAACAGCCATTTGCCTGCTGGCAGTATGCTGGCAAAATTACCTGCAGGCCCCACGCTTCCCATACCGGGACCTGTATTACTCAACATGGAGACGCTGGCACCCAGACTGGAATTCACGTCCAAGCCCAGGAGACCATGGCAGGCTGTACCCAGAAACACAAAGAGCAGATACGTAAAGAGGAACGTCATGGTGCGACGCACCTTTTCCTCACCCAGGATGTGACCGTTGACCCGCACATTGAGCACGGCACGCGGATGCAACTGCAGAACGAGTTCGTTGAACAGGCACTTGGTAGCTATGATGGCTCTCAGCACCTTGAATCCTCCACCCGTACTGCCTGCACAGGCACCGATGGCCATGATAAGGATGGTGGGACCCCAGAAGAATGTTCCCCATGCCACATAGTCAAACTTCTGGGCTGCAAATCCCGTACTGCTCATGATGGTGGACACATGGAAGAGCGCCGTACGGAACTTCTCTTCCAGTCCCTGGGGAATGAGGTCTTGGGGGCAGTCGGCAGGTGTATAAAACATCAGCAACAGAGTGAAAAGCAGCACTGATGCTCCTATGATGCTCAGGAACACCTTGGTCTCCTCATTGCGCCACAAGGTGGCTGGCCTACCAATACTGGCATAATAAAACAGGCTGAAGTTCACTCCACTCAGAATCATAAAGAAGGAGCACACATACTCCAGATAGGTGCTGTGGAAATAACCTATGCTGGCTGTGTGCGTACTGAATCCGCCTGTGGCTATGGTACTCATGGCATGGCATACAGAGTCGAACGTGTCCATGGGACCCAGCCAGTAGCACAAGGCACATACAGCAGTAAGAAACATGTAGATAAGCAGCAGGCGGCGGGCGGTATCACCTATCTTGGGCCGGAGTTTGTCCACACCCAGCCCGGTCACCTCGGCAGAAAACACATTGCTGCTCTTCATCTCATACGAAGGGATCAGAGCAAAGGAGAATACCACTATACCTATACCGCCTATCCAGTGAGTCAGGCTTCTCCAGAAGAGCAAGTCGTGGGGCATGGCATCCACGTCCATCATGCAGGTGGCACCGGTGGTGGTAAAGCCGCTGATGGATTCGAAGAAGGCGCTGTGCACATCCATGCCTGCTATGAAGATATAGGGTATGGAACCTATGACCGAGAACACCACCCATGAGAGCGTGACCACCAAAAAACTGTCGGCACGTGTCAGTCGCTTGTCTTTCTCCCTTTCCCCGGCCACCTTACAGATGAGTCCTATGAGAAATGCAGCAGCAGCTATCAGGAGAAACAAGTCCCAGTGTCCCTCCCGGTAGAAGACGGACACTAAGGAGCAGAAAGCCAAGAGGAGGCTTTCCATCATAATCAGTATGCCAAAGATGCTTTTTTTCACTCTGGTAGAAGGTGTCAGTAGGGTAGACGCATGAGGCAGACTCTGCCGCGTCGGATATCAGGATTTGTTTTTCTTGTCCAGGGCATGCTTGGGATAATCGATGGTGTAATGCAGTCCCCTGCTCTCCTTGCGCTCCAGCGCCTGACGTGTGATGAGGTATCCCACATTGATCATATTCCTCAGCTCACAGATGTCGCGCGTGGGCTTTACCCTCTTGAAGAGGTGCTCGGTCTCCTCATACAGGAGGTCCAGACGTTCCCAGGCGCGATGCAGTCGTAAGTCGCTGCGCACAATGCCCACATACGTACTCATTATCTGGTTCACCTCCTTCACGTCCTGAGCTATGAGCACCTTCTCCTCGTTGCTCATGGTGCCTTCGTCATTCCACTCGGGCACCTGCTCGTTGAAGTCATATTGGTCTATCACCTCCAGCGAGTGGCGTGCTGCTGCATCGGCATACACCACTGCCTCTATGAGGGAATTGCTGGCCAGACGATTGCCTCCATGCAGTCCTGTGCAGGAGCATTCGCCCACCGCATAGAGCCTGCGTATGCTGCTCTGTCCGTCCAGGTCCACCTTGATACCTCCACACATGTAATGAGCGCTTGGAGCCACAGGAATATATTCCTTGGTGATATCGATGCCGATGGAGAGACACTTGGCATAGATATTGGGGAAATGGTGCTTGGTCTGCTCGGCATCCTTGTGTGTTACGTCCAGGCATACGTGGTCCAGTCCGTGCTTCTTCATCTCACGGTCTATGGCACGTGCCACGATATCGCGTGGAGCCAGACTTCCTCGCTCGTCATACTTCTGCATGAACTCTTCGCCGTCAGGCAGACGCAGGATACCTCCATAGCCGCGCATGGCCTCGGTAATGAGGTAGGCAGGATGAGTCTCCTTGGGATTATAAAGGACTGTGGGATGGAACTGCACAAACTCCATATCCTTCACCTTACCCTTGGCACGATATACCATGGCAATGCCATCGCCAGTGGCTATGTTGGGATTGGAGGTTGCTGCATAGATGGCTCCTGTACCTCCTGTGGCCATCAGAGTGATGCGGCTCAGGTAGGTGTCCACCTTGCCCGTATCGGGATTCAGGATATACGCGCCATAGCATTCTATGTCGGGGGTACGCCGGGTGACACGTATGCCCAGATGATGCTGCGTGATGATCTCCACGGCGAAATGATTTTCCAGTACCTCTATGGAGGGATGATTGCGTACTGCCTCCATGAGTCCGCGCTGTATCTCAGCTCCTGTGTCGTCGGCATGATGCAGGATACGGAACTCCGAGTGACCTCCCTCGCGGTGCAGGTCATATGCCCCATCCTCCTTCTTATCGAAGTTCACGCCCCACTTCACCAGATCCTGGATACCTTTGGGAGCATTGCGCACCACCTGTTCCACTGCCGAGGGGTCGCTGATGTAGTCGCCCGCTATCATCGTGTCCTCTATGTGCTTTTCGAAGTTGTCCACCAGCAGGTTGGTCACAGCCGCTATGCCTCCCTGAGCCTTGGCTGTGTTGGCATCCTCGAGTGTGGTCTTGCACACCAGGGCAACTCTTCCCTTGCCCGAATCTGCCACTTTGAGCGCATAACTCATTCCAGCCACTCCGCTTCCTATAATCAGGAAATCAAATTTGCGTATCATGATGCTATTGACATTTAGCGTTTATCCGTGCAAAAATACTGAATTTCTCGCACAGAAGAAGCCAATATTCTTTTTTTATTTATCTTTGCAACATATTCGTTGAGAGAGAAGCACGATGATGATATCATATAGAAATTGGGGAGGATGGGCCGCTTTTCTGGTGCTGGCATTATACTTGTCATCATGCGGGACCAAGCGTGTGGCCATGACCTATTCGCCACAGCCGCCTCAGGCGGAGCCCGTCATGCCGGCTGCCGATACAGGGGCTGGCACTGCCACCACCTCTGCAGAGGAAACGGAGAAGGAATGCGGGCCAGAAGTACATCCCACTGTGCGGAATGCCGACCCCGACACATGGCTGGGACATATTCAGCAGCAGTTGGACTCACTCTGCCATTCGGCCATAGGCGAGACGTCCCAGATGGGCATCTACATCTATGACCTCACCTCTCAGCAACCGGTCTATTCCTATAACGCCTGGCATCGCATGCGTCCGGCCTCATGCGAGAAACTGGTCACGAGCATCACCTTGCTGGACCATCCTTACGGACTCCGTCCGTTGGCCACAGAGGTGATTGCCACGGGGCAACTGGCTGAAGGAGTGCTCGAAGGCAATCTCTATCTATCGGGAGATATGGATCCCCTGCTCACACGAGCTTGTCTGGACAGCCTGGCCACAGCACTTCACCAGGCAGGAATAGACAGTGTGGCAGGACAGCTATGCGAACTGATGCCGCCCTACGAAGTGCTGCCCTACGGATGGGGATGGTGCTGGGATGATGACTACGGACCCTTGGCTGCTCATCTGCTGGACGGGATGGAAGGCATACAGACGGGATGGACAGAGGCTCTCACACAGGCAGGCATCGCCCTGCAGAGCGAACGCGTGGCCGAGGTAAACCAAAGGGAAGGGCAGACCATCATGGCCTTCCGCATAGAGCATAATATAGATGATGTGCTGGAACCCGTCCTGAAGAAGAGTGACAATATCTGTGCCGAATGCCTCTTCCATCGCCTGACGGCCCTGGCCGGTAAGAAGGAGACGGCCCGAGACCAGGCTGTGGAGGTAATCGACTCACTGCTGCTGCGCCTGGGACTGAATCCCAAGGACTATCTGATAGCTGACGGCAGCGGACTCTCGCTCTACAACTATGTCACTCCTCATATGCTCGTCACTCTGCTCAACCATGCCCACCATACGGAGTCCATACGACAGCATCTGGTGCCATGCCTGCCCATAGCAGGAGTGGACGGCACTCTGAAGCGACGCATGACGGGCACGGCTGCCCAGGGCAACGTGCGTGCCAAGACGGGTACCGTGGAGGGAGTGTCCTCGCTGAGTGGATATCTGACGGCTGCCAACGGACATATGTTCTCGTTCAGCATCATCAACCAAGGGGTGGCCCGTACACGCACAGGGCAGAACTTCCAGGATGCTGTATGCCTACTGCTCTGCGAATGAGGCTCCGGCACCATCCCCACCTCCCCCTGCAGGCCATCTGCTACACAGACATTAATAATAATAACATATAAAGAAAAAGCAAAATGAAGAAGTACTTGTTTATCGCGATGATGGGCATCGCCCTGAGTGTAAGTGCACAGGACTACGAAAGTGATTACGATCTGGATTTTGAGGATGGCAGCAAGACTTGTGCCGAGTGGGTCAACCAGTTTACCAGCGAAGTGAGTCTGCTGGAATCAGAAGTGTCTTCACTCAAGGCCAGAACCAAAACCGACAATTCGCAGGAACTCAAACAGCAACTCAAGGACAAGCAGGCCGACCTCAAGGCTGCCAAGAATAATCTGAAGGTGGCCAAGAAGGCCATGAAGAGCGACAAGGCTGCCGATAAAGCTATGCAGAAAGCCATGAAGGAAGGGGCCAAACTGCAATCCAAGAAGGACAAGGCACAGGCTTCACTCATCAAGGCACAGAAGAAATCGGCTGCCGCTGAGAAGAAGGTGACCCAGGCTGAGCAGAAACTGGAGCAGGCACGCCAAAACCTGGACAAGGCCATTGCCGACGTGGACAACGTTCGTGCTCAAATCAATGACCTGCAGAACTCATCGGATATCTCTCAGACCAGCATACGCAAGGCTCGGCAGCAGAAGGCCGATGCCCGCAAGATGGTACGCGACCATGTCATGCTCCGTCCCGACGGCAAGAGCGGATCGGTACATTAAGCCCCTAAGTCTGTAAGCCTTCTGCCCACATACAGCCGCCTGAGGAAACCCGATTCCTCAGGCGGCTGCTGTCTTATCCCACATCTGATGACCGAAGGGGGAAATGGTGCCCAGGACCAATATACCACAAATAGGGTATTGCGGCAGCAGCCCAAATGCCCGTAACTTTGCATCGTCAACAGGAGAGAAAGCTGCAGACATCAGTCCCAAGCCCACCATCCCTGTTGACAGGCGAGCATCATAAACAAATCAAGTAATAACCAAAATAAATACAGCTATGGCAAAGATTTATGAGAAACTGACCGAACTGGTAGGCCGTACGCCTCTGGTGGACCTGCAGCGTCTGGCTGCCAAGAAGAACGCACAAGCACAGGTGGTGGCTAAAGTGGAGTTTTTCAATCCCGGAGGTAGTGTGAAGGACCGCATCGCCCTCAACATGATAGAAGATGCCGAGAAGAAGGGAATCCTGAAACCCGGTAGCGTGATCATAGAGCCCACAAGCGGCAATACAGGGGTGGGTCTGGCATGGATAAGTCGTGTGAAAGGCTATGAGGCCATCATCGTGATGCCCGAGACCATGAGCAAGGAGCGTCAGAACCTCTTGCGTGCAGCCGGTGCCAAGCTGGTACTTACCTCTGGCACCAAGGGCATGAAGGGCGCCATAGAGGAAGCCAACCGACTGAAGGAAGAGACTCCTGGTGCTGTCATCCTGGGACAGTTTGTCAATCCCGCCAATCCCGATATGCACGAGCGCACCACAGGTGAGGAGATATGGCAGGATACAGACGGAGTGGTGGACATCTTTGTGGCTGGAGTGGGCACAGGTGGTACCGTGAGCGGAGTGGGACGTGCACTCAAGAAGCACAACCCCAACGTGAAGGTGGTGGCTGTGGAGCCCGAGAGCAGTCCCGTGCTGAGCGGCGGACAGCCTGGTGCACATAAGATACAGGGTATAGGCGCAGGTTTTGTGCCTCAGACCTATGACGCACAGGTGGTGGACGAGATTATACAGGTGAGCAACGACAATGCCATCCTCACCGGACGTGAACTCTCTCTCTACGAAGGCCTCATCGTGGGCATCAGCTCTGGAGCAGCTGCTTATGCCGCCCTGCAACTGGCTCAGCGTCCCGAGAACAAAGGCAAGCGCATAGTGGCTCTGTTGCCCGACACCGGAGAGCGCTACCTGAGCACCCAGCTGTATGCCTTCGAGGAGTATCCCCTCTGATTTACCTGGACGGGCTCTCCCATCTGGAGAACAATCGAGTAGGAGGTAAACACTAATCGCAGGTGTTTATCTCCTACTTTCATG
>SAMEA3663036__coassemble_321_pt1 | contig 23177 bp, 20 predicted proteins | sample SAMEA3663036__metabat2_high_PE_022 | metagenome-assembled genome bin SAMEA3663036 (sample SAMEA3663036) | pig gut metagenome | biome: pig gut; feature: pig-associated habitat; material: faeces | place: France | collected 2012
CTTACTTCTTTTCATTTTTGAAGATTTAAGAGTCAACCATATTTACAAAAAGACATGCTGTGTTTGGTTTGAGGCAAAGGGGTGAGACGGCTAAGGTAATAGACTATAAAGGTCAGGTTATAAGGGCTGCGGGGGGAATTACTACTTGTGCTCATGGTCATTGTAGGTTTGTGTGGCGACACCATAATCACTATTTAGGGCTGACTCCTGCAAATGGAATCAGCCCTAAGTATCCATAAACGCTCAAGAAAGTTTGGCGGACTGTAATTTTTTCTTTGTCTGAAACTTATCTGTGAGCTTCTTTCTTGCCACATCTGATAATTCTGCGTAACTTTGCGCCCCAGAAAGAATGTTTTTATTAAGGAATAATTAGAATGAACATATTGGAATTGAGCGATCAGGAGATAGTAAGGAGAAACAATCTCCAACAGTTGCGTGACCTGGGTATTGACCCGTATCCTGCTGCAGAATATCCTGTGGATGCATGGAGTACCGAGATACGCAGCTCTTTTGTTGACCTGCCCACAATGCAAGGACCCGATGGGGAGGAAGTTCCTACTCCTGCCACAGCCGAGAATAGTCGCAATGTAAGCATTGCAGGCCGTATCATGAGCAAGCGAATCATGGGTAAAGCCGGTTTTGCAGAGTTGCAGGACAGCAAAGGTCGCATCCAAGTATATATCCAGCGGGATGCCATCTGTCCCGATGAGAACAAGGATCTGTACAATGTCGTGTTCAAGAAATGCCTGGACCTGGGAGACTTTATTGGTGTCAAGGGATATGTGTTCCGTACCAAGACAGGCGAGATAAGTGTGCATGTGACCCAGCTGACGGTTCTCTCCAAGAGCTTGCGTCCCCTGCCGGTGGTGAAGACAGATGCAGAGGGGAATGTCTTTGATGCTTTTGATGACCCTGAGTTGCGCTATCGCCAGAGGTATGTGGACCTGATAGTGAACAATGGTGTGAAGGATACCTTCCTCAAGCGGGCAACCATCGTGCGTACTTTGCGTCGCATTCTGGACGATGCAGGATATACAGAGGTGGATACCCCCATTCTTCAGAATATAGCAGGAGGTGCCAGTGCGCGTCCTTTTATCACGCATTTCAATGCCCTCAATCAGGATATGTACATGCGTATTGCCACAGAGTTGTATCTCAAGCGCCTTATCGTGGGCGGATTTGAGGGCGTGTATGAAATGGGCAAGAACTTCCGCAACGAGGGTATGGACAAGACTCACAATCCCGAGTTTACCTGTATGGAGCTTTATGTCAGCTACAAGGACCTCAACTGGGGAATGAGTTTCACAGAGCGCATGCTGGAAGAGATTTGTACTGCCGTGAATGGAAAACCAGAGGTGGAGATAGACGGACAGGTGATTTCCTTCAAGGCTCCCTTCCGCCGCTTGCCCATTCTGGAAGCTATCAAGGAGCAGACGGGTTATGACCTGTATCCTATGAGCGAAGAGGAAATCCGCAACGTAGCTGCCAAGTTGGGCATCGAGGTGGATGAGAGCATGGGTAAGGGCAAACTCATAGATGAAATCTTCGGCGAGACCTGTGAGGGCACGTTCATACAACCCACCTTTATCACTGACTATCCTGTGGAGATGTCCCCTCTGACCAAGATGCATCGCAGTAAGCCCGGACTCACAGAGCGCTTCGAACTTATGGTCAACGGAAAGGAGCTGGCCAATGCTTATAGTGAGCTTAATGATCCCATCGACCAGGAGCAGCGCTTCGTGGAGCAGATGAAGTTGGCCGACAAAGGTGATGATGAGGCCATGATTATTGATTATGATTTCCTGCGTGCCCTCCAGTATGGCATGCCTCCCACCTTCGGTATCGGTATCGGCATTGATCGCCTGGTGATGCTTCTTACAGGTAAGTTTGCCATAGGAGAGGTGATGCTCTTCCCACAGATGAAGCCGGAAGTGAAGGCTCCTCGCGACAAGGATGAGTTGTTCCTGGAGAAAGGTGTTCCTGCCGAATATATTCCCATCTTGCGTAAGGCAGGATATAATTTGGTGAGCACACTCAAGGGTGTGGCTCCTGCCAAGATACAACAGCAGATTATAGAGATTGTCAAGAAGTATAAGCTCGACGTGGAGCGTCCAGCCCAGGAGAGCATAGCAGAATGGACAGCATAACGAGCCAGATAGGAATCATCGGTGGTGGAAGCTGGGCTACAGCCATAGCAAAGATTCTGCTCGAGCGTGTTCCACATATCCATTGGTATCAGCGTAATGCCCGCAGGATAGAGGAATTCAGGCAGACAGGGCACAATCCTGCTTATCTGTCGCAGGTTCGCTTCGACATGAGCCGTATAACCCTGACGGATGACATCAATCAGGTGGTTGATTCATGTCAGACGCTCATACTGGTTCTCCCATCCCCCTTTCTGAAAAGTACTCTGCAGCAGTTGCATGTCAAGGTGCGCTCCAAGTTCCTGGTTACTGCCATCAAGGGCATTGTGCCCGGTGAGAATCTCATCTGTACAGACTACCTGGCCTTGATGTACGGTTTGCCACAGGAACAGTTGGCTGTCATAGGTGGTCCCAGTCATGCCGAGGATGTGGCCATGAACCATCTCACCTATCTCACTGTGGGGTGTGCCGATGTGGAACATGCTCAGCAGATGGCTTCACTCCTGGCCAATGATTATGTGCGCACCAAGGTGAGCCAGGATGTCACAGGCATTGAATATGCCAGTGTACTCAAGAATGTATACGCTTTGGCTGCCGGCATTTGTCATGGAATGAATTATGGCGACAACTTTCAGGCTGTGCTCATCAGCAATGCCATCCAGGAGATGCAACGTTTCCTCAATGTGGTGTGTCCCATCCAGCGTAACATCAGTGATTCTGTCTATACGGGGGATTTGCTTGTGACGGGATACAGCCAGTTCAGCCGCAATCGCATGTTCGGAACCATGATAGGCAGAGGCTACACCGTACAGAGTGCTCAGGCGGAGATGCGCATGATAGCCGAAGGTTATTTCGGAGCCAAATGCATGCAGGAACTTAACCATCAGTGGAAGGTCAATATGCCCATTCTGGATGCTGTTTACAATATCCTCTATCAGCGTGTGAGTCCTGTGCTTGAAATCCGACTCCTGAGTGAGACGTTCCGATAATAGTGTCAACAGGCGTTGATGACAAGAGCCAGAAAAGAATGCTCTTCTAAGAAGAGAAGGCAACAGACATATATCTGAATAAAGCGAAAGAGAAAGAGAGAGAACAAAGAAATATAATACAGTCAAAATAAGTTTTGTTATGATTAAGTTAGACATCAGTAAATCACTGCTTGCTCCCGAGGCCATCTCATCCTATGAGAGTGCAGTGGCATCGGCTCAGCAGGCTTTGGAAAATGCAACCTGCGCCGGAAATGATTTCCTTGGATGGTTGCATCTGCCCAGTCAGATCACCCCAGACTTCCTGCAGGAACTCCAGGCATGTGCCAATACGCTTCGTGAGAACTGTGACACGGTGGTGGTGGCAGGTATAGGTGGTTCATACCTGGGTGCACGTGCCGTCATAGAAGCTTTGGGCAACAGCTTCCAGTGGTTGACCAACAAGGGTGAGAATCCCAATATCCTATTCGCAGGTAACAACATCGGTGAGGACTATCTGTATGAGCTGACCGAGTATCTGCGTGGACGCAACTTCGGTGTCATCAATATAAGCAAGAGTGGTACCACCACCGAGACTGCTTTGGCATTCCGTCTGCTCAAGAAACAATGTGAGCAGCAGCGTGGCATAGAGATGGCTCGCAAGGTCATTGTGGCTGTTACCGATGCCAAGAAGGGTGCTGCACGTACCACTGCCGACCGCGAGGGATACACCTCTTTCGTGATTCCCGACAATGTGGGCGGACGTTTCAGCGTGCTCACTCCCGTGGGTTTGCTTCCCATAGCTGTGGCAGGTTTTGACATTGTCAGTCTGGTGCAGGGAGCTGCCGATATGGAACGTGCCACAGCTGCTGACGTTCCTTTCAGTCAGAATCCCAGCGCTCAGTATGCTGCCGCTCGTAATGCACTCTATCAGCAGGGTAAGAAGATAGAGATTCTGGTCAACTTCCAGCCTAAGTTGCATTATATGAACGAGTGGTGGAAGCAACTCTATGGAGAGTCGGAGGGTAAGGATCTCAAGGGCATCTTCCCCGCTGCTGTTGACTTCAGCACAGACCTTCACTCTATGGGTCAATGGATTCAGGAAGGTGAGCGTACCATTTTTGAAACAGTGGTCAGCATCGAGGAGCCCGAGCACACTCTCCTCTTCCCTCATGATGATGAAAACCTGGACGGCCTGAACTTCCTTGAGGGTAAGCGTGTGGATGAGGTGAACAAGATGGCAGAGCTGGGCACTCAGCTTGCTCATGTAGATGGCGGTGTGCCCAATATCCGTGTGAGCGTACCCCGACTGGATGCCTATAATCTGGGACAACTGATTTACTTCTTTGAAAAGGCTTGTGGCATCAGTGGCCTCATACTGGGTGTTAATCCCTTCAACCAGCCTGGCGTGGAAGCATACAAGAAGAATATGTTTGCTCTCCTGGGCAAACCGGGATATGAGAAGGAGACAGAGGCCATCAAGGAACGTCTCAAGAACTAAAATAAACTCTTGTAATCTTGAATAGGAAAGATAACTGTCAGAACGGTCCTGAGGTGGATAGCCTCAAGGCCGTTCTTTTTGATATGGATGGAGTCCTCTTTGACTCCATGCCCAATCATGTGTATGCCTGGCGTGGGGCAGCAGAGAGGTTCGGCTTGCATATGACCTCCCAGGAAGTGTATATGAATGAAGGACGTACCGGTAGCGGTACCGTGGATATGCTGGCCATGCGTACGTGGGGCAGAAAAGCCACAGAGGCCGAGATGGAAGAGATTTACAGAGTGAAAAGCGAACTGTTCAATACGTGCCCCGAAGCTTCTCCGATGCCCTATGCACGCGAGGTGCTTCAGGCGGTACGTGACAGAGGTCTGCGCATTGTGCTGGTGACAGGAAGCGGACAACGTTCTCTGCTGGACCGGTTGGAGCAGGCTTTCCCTGGGTGCTTCCATGAAGACTATATGGTGACAGCCTATGATGTGGTGCATGGAAAGCCTAATCCCGAACCGTATCTGATAGGCCTTGACAAGGCTGGCGTGCATGCCTCTCAGGCTATGGTGGTGGAAAATGCTCCTCTGGGAGTTCAAGCCGGTCATGCTGCTGGCATCTACACTCTGGCTCTCAATACGGGCACACTTCCCGATGATGTCTTGTGGGAATCAGGAGCAGATTGTGTCTTGCCCAGCATGCAGGCTTTGTCAGAACAGACAAGTCGCTTCTTCGGGAAGTGAAATGCATGATATCTGTATGGCTTCTTGTCTGACCATCAGATATTATCCTCCCCATCGGTATATAGTTATGTGATTGTCTCCTGAGATCATCTCTTACTCACAGCTCTCTGCAGAAGCTGATGGGGGAGTGCTCAGGAGATAATACTGTATGTGGGAGAAGGGGTTTCATACACCCTCTTCTTCCAGAGAATCTTCGGCAGGATTCTCGTTGATGGGCGTGTTGTCCTCTTCTATGCGATAACTGCCATCCGGAGCTATCTTGATGAGGAAGGGTTGAGACATGTCGCTTTCAGGATAGCTGACACACGTTCCGAAGGTGAGTATACCCTCCTCGTAACCAATGCAACGGAATCCGTCAAACATGCCATGCACGCGGAAATCTGCATCCATGAAACCCTTGAAATCATTCTTGGTAAATCGGCGATGGAAGAAATCCTTGCCGTTCTTCTTGATAGAGAGGTCAAAAAGATTGTCCTTGAACTTGCTCCCGTACTGGTCTGTTACCACAGGCATGGAATCACATGGCTCTCGGTGAATGACAAAGGTTATTTGGCTGTTCCAGGCCTTTAGGCTGTCGAGGTAGTCACAGCTGGCCATGCTGTGCGTTACGGTATCCTGTTCCACCACCGGCAGTACGTCGATGGTATCCTTGTTCTGGTTTCCCTTGCATGATGTCAGTACCAGTGCCATTACAGCCACTATCATCAGGTGCTTCTGTGTCATCTCTATCTCTTGTTTGTAAGTGTAGATTTACTTTTCACAAAGTTATGTATTTTTTCTGTTCCGTACAAACAGAATCTACTGAGATGTGCGCCGGAGAACCCGTTTTTATTTTGTACCTTTGCCGTGTTATGAAACGCGCATTTGTATTTTTGGCTTTGGTGGCTGTGGTTATGTTTCTGGCCATAGGTGGTATGAGTCATTGCTCACTCTCCCGCCTTCTCCCTGCAGATACGGCCGACACTCCTCGGGTGGATTCCATGGACATGGTCATGAGACTTCGTGCCCAGAGCAGGTTATATACTGCCGAATACCATATCCACAAGATAGTCACTCATGATGACCTGTTGCGTTTTCAGGGAGAGTTTCTGGGCTATTCCTACCAGCAGACCTTTCATTTCGGTGACCGTAAGATAGCCATACCCATCGATGTCGTTTTCAAGGCTTATGTGGACTTCTCCTCCTTTTCCGAGAAGAATGTAGAGCGTCATGATTCTCTTATTCACATCACCTTGCCCGATCCGAAGATTGTTCTCACTTCCAGCAATGTGGATCATGCAGGAGTGCGTCAGTACACCAGTCTGTTTCGCTCGGGTTACACCGACCGTGAGATGAGTGAACTCACCAAGCAGGGTGTGGAGAGCATCATCTCCGGGATGGGAAAGACAGATATAATAGAACGCGCGCGCGAGAGTGCCGCTCGTTTTATCATCCCTCTTATGGTTCGGTTGGGATATCGGTCCGATTATGTGGTGGTCACTTTCCGTAGTGATCTGGACCTCTCCAATCCTCAGCATTTCTATGACAGCGATCACTCTGTGGTACGATGGGAAGGAGGTGAGAAATGAAGTTCCTGCGCCGTTTGATTCTTCAGCTGGCACTGCTGGCCGTGGTGGCTTTGCTGGGCTATCTGGCCTATTTGCATTTCACGGGCAAACCGTCCTCCCTCTTTGGCCTTTCGTTCAACCGTCCTCTGCAGGCAGAGCCTACCCCCATGCGCATTCAGGCTATACACGACATCGGCGAGTGGGAGTTCTTGAGCATCGACGATGAGGAGGTGGTGGATACCATTCGCCGCCATTGGCTTGGTTCGGATGACCATCTGGTGCGTATCTATCGCGGTACACTCCGCATAGGCATAGATTTCCGCCAATGTGCCGATGACTGGGCTTTGGCTTATGCCGATACGGTCAAGGTGCGCATGCCTGAAGTCCGGCTGCTCGACAATCTCTTTGTGGACGAAGCGCGTGCACGCAGTTTTTATGAGTCGGGAAAGTGGGATGCTTCTGCCCGTACCGATTTGAAACACCGTGCCGAGAAGGCCATGCGAAGACGATGCCTTACACCTGAGAATATGCATACAGCCCAACTGGTAGCACGAGAGCAATTGCAGAGGTTCTTCCTCTCCTTGGGCTATGCTCATGTGGTGTTTCTGGGCGAAGAGGAGGAGCAGTAGAAGCAGAATATGTTCTCTTCGTCCGCTTTTTCGCCCTGTTTGCTGTTACCATATCCTTAAAAGATGTTATTTCATCCTATATTCAACGAAATAGGGGTAACTTTGTCTTGTTGACTTAAATCATCTTTTAAAGTTATGAAGAAACTAATGCTTTTGGTTGTGGTAGCCCTCATGAGTACTACCATGGCAATGGCCCAGAAGGAAAAAGGCTTCAGTTGGGCTGTGGAAGGAGGAATCGGAAGTGAGTTTGAAATTGGTGGTCGCCTCCAGAAGAATTTCAACCAGTACCTTGCCTGGGATGTGGTGAACCTGAAGTATGCTTTTGATTACGGAAATCATTTGAATGCTCACGAGTGGGAACTCACCACAGGTTTGCGTGGATTCAGTCCTTCGTTCGGACCCAATTTCAAGGCTTTTGCTGCTATTGACTTGGGATATGGTGGAATGAAGGTGACCGAAGGCGATGCCGATGCCGTTCATTGCTTCGCTTTAGACTTCACCGTGGGCTTGCAGGTTTACAAGGGTCTCTATCTGGGTTATGGCTTCGGAGGACTCTTCAACGATGGCAGTCACAAGGATCATCTCCTGCGCATAGGCTATATGTTCTGAAGCCATCCCTTATGGATGACTGCATAACAGTTGGTCTAACTCATTTCTGTTGACACTTCGCGGGACTGATACGCTCCCAGAGTGACAAGAGAAGGAAATCCGCAGACGCTGGACAGATACACAACAGACGGAAGGCATTCACGTTAGGGATGTCTCTGTTTTGAAATCTCTCCAGTTTCTGCGGATTACTGTTTTTATGGATTTCTCCTTGGACTAAGTGGAATCAGGAATCACCAGATACATCAGAGGGGCTACAGTGACTTGTAAGGGGTGTGTCTCTTCTCCCTTTTCTCTTATCCAGAATATGACTGACGATTTCAGTGCCAGTTTTGCCCTTCTCAGACGCAAAGCATTGCAACCGTTCCCGCAAACGTTTGCAACCTTTGCCTCAAACGTTTGCAAGTACTTGCAAACGTCCCCGCAAAGCATTGCCTCTTTCCCCTCAAGCGTTTGCCTCTTCTGGCATAAGAGATACCCCTCACCTGATTTCGTTCATCCCATACCCACGTGCCGATATGCCCCCTTCCCCGTTCGTATGACAGCAAAATATCTCTCTTATGTATCAGAATCTTCCTTTGGCTATGGTCTTTTCTGCAGGATGCTCCTTTTTTACCTATCATATATAATGCAAGATTTGTGAAAAAAATGTAATTTTGTGAAAATATAGTAATTATCACATTTTTCACTTACGCGATTGTTTATGAATTTCCTTGAGCAAAAGATTATGGAGGAAGGCTCCGTGAAGCAGGGTAATATCCTGAAGGTTGATAATTTCCTCAACCACCAGATAGATATTGACATCATGCGGCAGATAGCTTATGAGTTCAAGAGGCGTTTCCGAGGGAAACCCGTCACCAAGATTCTCACTATAGAGGCCAGTGGAATAGCCATAGGCGTGCTGCTGGGCGACCTGTATGATGTGCCTGTGGTATTTGCCAAGAAGGGTGAAACGGCCAACTGCACGGATGACAAGTATATCTCGCATGCCTATTCCTTTACGCACAAGAAGATGAACGACGTGTTTGTGTCACGTCCCTATCTCAATGCCGATGACCAAGTGCTCATTGTGGATGACTTCCTGGCCGACGGTCAGGCCACGCTTTCGCTCATAGACATCGTCAAGCAGGCTGGTGCCACTGTCACAGGAATAGGTATAGCCATCGAAAAGGGTCAGCAGAAGGGTGGGACCATCTTGCGAGAGGCTGGCTACCATCTAGAGTCGATAGCCATCCTGGACGGGATGGATTATGAGACGCAGACATTCAAATTTCGTCCACAGAAGGGATGAGCAGTTATGCAATACCAATTTTCCAAACATAAAACTAATCTTTTCTCCCATGAGTAATCTCTATTCCCTGGATGGCCGAGTACCGGTAGGGCAGGCCATTCCCTTCGGGCTGCAACATGTCCTGGCCATGTTTGTGAGCAATGTAACACCCATCATCATCCTGGCCAATGTGGTGGGATTGGACGTTCAGACGTCTGCTGCACTTGTGCAAAACTGTATGGTCATAGCAGGTATCGGCACCCTGGTGCAGCTGTATCCTCTCTGGCGCGTAGGTTCCCGCCTGCCAGTGGTGATGGGTATCAGCTTCACCTTTCTGTCCCTCTCCATTGCCATTGCCACCACCCAAGGCATGGGAGCGCTGATGGGAGCAGTCATTGTGGGCGGACTGGTAGAAGGGCTGCTGGGTCTGTGTGCCAAGTACTGGTTGCGTCTTATCTCTCCTGTGGTGGCAGCCACTGTGGTAACAGCCATAGGAGTATCCTTGTTGCCCATCGGAGCCAATAGTTTTGCTGGTGGACAGGGTGCTGCGGATTTCGGTTCTGTAAACAATTGGATTGTGGGCAGCGTCACCTTGCTGGTGTGTCTGCTGTGTCAGGTTATGGCCCGTGGATTCCTGCGCTCCCTTTCTGTTCTGGTGGGCCTGCTGGTGGGCTATATCCTTGCTCTCTGCATGGGGATGGTGGACTTTAGCGGTCTTCATAATGTAGGTGTCATCTCCTTACCCAAGTTCATGCCCTTCAAGCCCGAATTTCATTTCGGGACCATACTGTCTGTGGTAGCCATCTATCTGGTGTCGGCCACTGAGACCATAGGTGATACCACCGCCTTGTGCTCAAGTGCTGTAGGGCGTGATGTCAAACCCCAGGAATTGCAGGGATCTGTGGCTTGCGATGGATTTGTCAGTACCGTGGCGGGATTATTTGGCTGTACCCCCATCACATCCTTCAGTCAGAATGTGGGACTGGCCGCCATGTCGGGTGTAGTCAATAGATTCACCATTGCCACCGGTGCGGTAATCATGATTTTGGGCGGAATCTTCCCTGCCGTGGGCTTTGTACTTACCACCATTCCTCAGGCTGTTCTGGGCGGATGTACCATCATGATGTTTGGCAGTATCCTTTTTGCCGGTATCAACATGGTGGCCCGTTGTGGCAATAATCAGCGTAACCTGGTCATCGTGGCCACATCGCTCAGTATAGGATTAGGCTTTACCGCATCCAGCGAGATGTTCCACATCTTCCCCGAACTGGTACGCACGGTCTTTGCTGATAATTGCGTGGCAGTCATCTTCCTGTTGGCACTGGTGCTCAATCTGGTGCTGCCTAAGGAGAAAGAGGGTGGAAGCCAGAAATGAGATGATGTAAGATGAGAGCGACCTGCGCCTTCGGGTGGATATCCCTGGCGCAGGTCATATAACTGTGATTATGAGTTCTGACAGCATCTCTGTGACAGAGGCGTGACTCACTCTCTATCCTTTGGAAGAGACGTCGTCGGAGGAGTCTGGCTCTTGTTCGGGAGGTTCGGGAAATTCCTTATCTCCACCTCCTATTTTCTCCTGCCAAGGATATATGGTGGCAGTTTCACCACTCTGGTCATCTTTGCGTGTCCAATAGCTTGCCATATCTTGCTTGTGAATGCGGATGAGGTGAACAGAGACAAAATTACAGAAAAGCAAAGAACAGTCAAAATATTAAATGTGAAAAGTATACAAGAAAAGGAAAGAGTGGTCTTCGTGGACTATGTGCGTGTGGTGGCACCGCTATTGGTGATGCTTGTACATGCAAGTGAGAATTTCTATGCAGCGGATTCTTCGGGCTTGGCTGGCAGTGCCTCCATGCTTGCCAATGAGAGCAACCGCTTCTGGGTGGCATTCTGGGATGGAGGAGTATCCCGTTGCTGTGTGCCTCTGTTTATGATGATATCGGCTTATCTGCTGGTGCCTATGAAGTCCAGTCAGACCATGAGCTCGTTCTATAAGCGTAGGTTCCTGCATATCCTGCCTCCCTTCATCACCTTCCTGGTGGCATACTCCTTGATACCCTTGCTCTGGGGCGCCATGGATTGGGAACAGAGTGTGGCTGACCTGAAGTCCATACCCTGGAATTTCACTTCCATGAGTGGCATCCTCTGGTTTATGTATCCGCTCATCAGCCTTTATCTGATTATCCCCATTGTCTCTCCCTGGCTTGAGAAGAGCAAGCCTCAGGAAGAGCTTTGCTTCATAGCCCTTTTTGTCATCAGCACATTCATGCCTTTCCTGCGCAGATTCGTGCAGCCTGAGCTTTGGGGCGAATGCTTCTGGAATCGTTTCCATATGCTCTGGTACTGCTCTGGCTTTCTGGGCTATCTGGTATTGGCACATTACATACGTGTTCATCTCACCTGGTCAGTAAGCAAGCGTCTGTGGGTAGGCCTGATCAGCTTCCTGGTGGGAGCAGTCTTTACGGGATGGTCTTTCTGGTGGAAAGGTGTTCCCGGAGTATTGATGGACACTCCTGAACTGGAATGGGCATGGGAGTTCTGTCTGCCCAATGTCCTTCTGTCCACATTCGGAGCTTTCCTGCTTTTCTCTTGCATTCGCCAGCAGAAGGCTCCAGGCTGGATTACCCAGATATCAAAGATGTCCTACGGCATGTATCTCATGCACATGCTCTTCCTGGCTCCCATAGCCTCTTATATAGTAAACGGGGACCAGGCAGATCCCCTGATCCCCGTTTGGCTGGCCATTCCGGTGATAGCTGTCATCAGCTACGTATGCTGTGTCATTACCACCAAAATCATTTCCTTATTGCCTGGTAGCAAATGGATTATTGGTTGTTGAGCACTTTCTGCCCATCCTTGATGTAAATATCACCGGGCAGAGGTTCCTGGATGGACCTTCCGCTCACATCGTAGATATTCTCCTGGGAACGCATTTCACCATTGTGGAATGCGTTTCCTGTCTTAGGAGAGTTGATTCCTGTGCCCAGGTCGCCGGCCTTGAATTTCTCCACAAAGCACTTCATCCAATATCCACCAACCACTGAGCGTGCGCGGAACATCCACATGTTACCGCTGTCGGAGCGGTGATTGTCGCTTACTGGTACACGTGATGAGGTCTCGTTGATATACTTCCATATGGGCAACATGATTTGCTGGAAGGTGAGCGCTGTGGGTGCCATAGCTGCTGTCCACATCACCCAGTCGCTCTTGCAACCTGCTCCACGGCTATCGAGAGGCAGACCATAGGTGTTCATCTTTCCACGATAGAAGACCATCTCTCGTGTGCGGACATCCTTAAACAGATCCCATTCCCATATCTGGTCCCATATCAGGTTGTATTTGGTGCTCCATGTGGAGCCTGATGCACCAAAGTTGAGCAGGTAGTGTATGCCTCCTGTGGATGTATAGGCATTCTGTTTCCAGTAGGCAGCCATCTCTTCCGCTTTCTGCTTGTATTCGGCAGCCACATCATCTAAGCCCAGCCACGAAGCCAGTTCGGCATAGCTCCTTACACCCAATGTGGCCTTTGCTGCCAGATTGGCATTACGCTCCGATGTACCCATGAAGTCGTCTGTACAGAGCTGGTTCTTGGGGTCTTTACCGTTGGTGTACAGATAATCGGTCCATCTGCTCAGTTGTGTCCAGTATTTTCTCACATAGTCCAAATCACCATCCAGATAGGTGATGAGTGTCAGCAGAGTGAGCATATTTCCTGCCTCTTCCACGGGCATTCCATCTCCGTAAGTCTGTCCGTTGGCTTTAGGATATGCTCCCAGGTCGTGTGCAGTCCAGTCCTTGTTCCATCTGCCGGTATATGCATATTGCAGAATGGGTGTTATCATTGCCTTGGCCAATGTGGGTGAGTATACCCAATAGAGAGGTTGTGAGGGGTAAGTCACATCCAGGGTGTTGATGAAACCACCCGAGTCATTCTCGCGAGACATATACAGGAGATTGCCTTCGGCATCGCTTACCAGCTTGTGGGCAGCGCATACCTGTCGGTACACGGCGCAGCATATTTCGGCATACTTCTCGCCTCCGGCGTTATAGGCATCGTTATATACCTTCTCGTCCATCTGACGGCAGCGTTCCATGATGTTGGCATAATCACTGTGCAGACTCATGATGCGTGAGCCGAGTGTGACCTTACCGTTTTGCGTCCAGTAAGCCTTGCGGTTGTTGGAGAAGAACTGGATGGAGAAGACATCATCGTAGGAGAGAGAGAGGAAGGAGCTCACGGGCTGTGTGCCCACCTGACCCAGTGAGTCGGTATAGGCTATGGAGTGATAGGGTCCACCTACATTCTGCCTGGCAGTACGGAGTTCCTCTACCTGTCCTGTGGCGAGGAACTGACTTATGGCATCCTGGTGTGTCATGATGCTGAGTCTCTTTCCATCCTCGTCCTGTGCACTCACATAGTAATATCCCCAGTCTATCAGTTCACCTGTATGTGACAGCGGACTTTGGGAAACATTACCTGCACGTACTATCTTGTAGCCAGGATACGAAGTGGAGGTCATGTATCTGGTCTGTGCCGTCTGAGTATTGCTCTTGAGGGCCATGGCAGCAGAAGTCTCCACCAGTATGCTCACTTCGTGGGGATTGCCGTCATTGCTCTGAGCCTGATAAGAGATGTAGGTAAGTGGGGTGGTGAAGAGGTCCAGATCATCCATGACGAGTGGTGTAGTGAATACGACGTTCAGGTTCACGCCACCGCAGGTGAAGGTATAATAGGTGCTGGTGGGCATCACCACACATGACTTTTGCACGGCTGTGGTGAAGTTGTCCTTGGCCAGTCCGAAATCCACATAAGCACCTCCTGCGTTGTTGGCACAATGTGCAGCGATAATGTTCTCGCCTTCATGCAGCAGGGAGCGGTCGATGAGTGCGGTCTTGCCACTTACATTCCAGGTATATCCTGTGGATACCACCTGCTTGCCGTTGACATAGAGCTCAAAGGTATCATCATGCTTGTAGGTCACATAATAGTTTGCCGTCTCGTCAATCTCTGTCAAGGTCACCTTTCGGCGAACCCATATATTGCCGCCTACATCTTCCCACGTGGTGCCTATGTTGCCATAATTGTCATCATTGCCTCCCCATGCGGCTTTACCTACTGACCATGAGGAATCATCATAATCCAGGGTTGTCCATGATGTACCAGAGGGATTGGAGGTGGTATACGTACCTGTCCATGTTGTCTCGTCGGCCATGGGAGCCAGTGTCTCCAGGGTCTGTCCCATGAATCTGTAGGCTTTCCCATCCACGCGTATTACGCCATTGAGTGGTTTGGGCGTGTTATGCCAGTGTGTGGGCGAACCTTGATAGAGTTTGTCATAAGGGCTCCAGATGCTGAAGTAAGGGTCCACGCTTACCAGAGGTACAGAAGGAAGTCGCAGATTATTTCCCTGAACAGGGGTAAACAAGTCTGTTTCCTGTGCCTCAATGCATGGGCTCAGCAGGAAACTGACGATTCCCATTACTAAAAGAATGTGCTTTCTCATAAGGTTATCTTTTTTGTTTTGAATATGGTTGTTAATTATATGTTCTTGATGGGTTATTTACTTAGGGCATCTATAATCTGTGTGGGCCTGCCATTGCTGAGGAATGCTCCCTGTGTGTATCCCATCCATCCCTCGTAGGCCTCGGGTTCCCAGTAGATGACACCTCGGCATGAGGAGTTGTTCCTGGCTTCACTCACCAGTTGCCTCATGGCCAGGCTGCTGGCAGTCTCCATGCTGACCGGCACTCCGCATTCCACTATCATGCAGTCCTTTCGGTATCTGTTGTAGAGCATGTCTATGGTTTGCAGGGAATAGGCGATGGCATCGTTCTCGTTCGTTACCTTGTATGATATGCTCATGCCCAGGGATTGGAAGATGGATCCGACGGCCAGAGTGGGGTAGAGAGTCAGTCCTATCTGGTCAAACAGGCTCTTGTCCAGCTGGTCCAAAGCATCACATAGGGCAGACTGGTTGAGAGGATCGCCAGCTGCTACTATCACTGTGGCTTCGGGAAACACCGTCTTGGCTGCCAGGCATCCCATATTGACCATCTTTGCATACTGGTTGGCATGCCGTGTGATGTCACCTTCGGGCCACAGAAGACCCTGACTCAGCTGGTTGCCTATCTGTATCCATCGTGGCTGGATGTCTTCCTCGGACAGGGCTTCCAATACTTGGGTCACGTGATCTCGTATGTCCTCCAGGAGCATCTCTGTGCTGTGTCCCTGCCATTCCACGGGTGTGCGTTGTAGTGCTGAAGTGGCTATCGTATCGCTAAAATGAAAACTGATGAGGAGATCCATGTCCGTGAGGCTGATGGCTCTTGCCTTGCGCAGGAGGTCGGGCACGCCACAATAACCGTCCTGGGGATTGACCAGCACACGTAAGGCCAAGGCATTCAATCCCAGTTCTTTCATCACAGTGGGACAGTCTTTGGCTTCTCTGCTGCTCCAGGAGTAGAATTTCTTTCCATTATCCTCCATCTGGGAATACCAACTGATTTCTGCTCCACGGGCAAAATCTTCCACCTGGATATCTGGAGTGGAATCCTTGCTTGTGGTATCGGGCACTTCGATGCTGTCCCCAGGAACCGGTGTCTCGGGCTCATGAGGTGGGATGGACTCTTCACCGCCACAGGATATGACGGTCAGGAGAAAGATGAAGAGTGGAAGAAGGTAATGTTTGCTCATTCTTTGTCTGTCTGTCGGGAGGTCATACGTATGCCGTTACTGGAAATCTCTATCAGCCTTTTGCGATACAGGTCACCAACAGCTTTCTTGAACACTTTCTTGCTTACGCCGAACACGGCATATATCTCTTCTGCGGGACTCTTGTCACCTAATGGTGTCTGCCCACCATTCATTTCCAGATGCTTGAGCAGTTGCGCGCTGAAATCCAACACACCCTGTTGGCCAGGACATTGCAGAGCCAGATCTATTTTCCCGTCTTCACGTATCTGGCTGACGTAACCTCTTACCCGGTCGCCTGTATGCAGGGTGCGAAACATTTGGCTGTCATAAAGAAGTCCGCCGTAGCGTCCGTCCACGATAGCCTTCAGTCCCAGGTCGGTTTTTTGCCAGATGAGCAGGTCCACGGCATCGCCTGTGTGATAGGGAGGGAACTCTTCGGAGAGATAACGTTCCACCTTGGCACTTGCCATGATGCGACAGGTTTCGTCATCCAGATGTACATGAACGATATATCTGTGTCCTTTCTGCATCTTCATCTTCTGCTCTCTGAAGGGTACGAAGAGGTCTTTCTGTGGTCCCCAATGCAGGAAGGCACCGAAATTGTTTATCCAGGCCACTTCCAGATAAGCAAAGTCGCCCACTTGTGCCAGGGGCATGTGCGTGGTGGCCACTATCCGTTCCTGCTGGTCGAGATAGAGGAACACATCTATCATTTCACCGATGTGTATGTCTATATCCGAACGTATCTCTCCATTGGGGAGGAGTATCTCTCCATAAGGTTCGCCACCTTCCATGTAGAATCCGAAGTCCACCTGCCTATTGATTCTCAGTGTGCAGACCTTTCCTATCTGTAGCATGTCTTTCCTATTCTTCATTCTCTAGCTCCATGTGGTGTGGTTCCTCTGTGGGTAGTATGATATTCCCATCCAGCATGTGTATGGTGCGGTCTGTCTGCATGGCCAAACCTTCATCGTGAGTGACGATGATGAATGTCTGTCCCAAGCGGTCGCGTAGGTCAAAGAATAGGCGGTGCAATTCCTCCTTGTTGTGAGTGTCCAGCGATCCGCTGGGCTCATCGGCAAGTACCACTGCAGGATGGTTTACCAAAGCACGTGCCACGGCCACTCGTTGCTTCTCGCCTCCTGAGAGTTGGTTGGGCTTATGCTCTGTACGGTCAGAAAGTCCCATGAAGTCAAGCAACTGTTGTGCCTTCTCTCGGGCATCCCTCTTGCTTACCCCACCTATCAGAGCCGGTATCATGACGTTTTCGATGGCGGTAAATTCCGGTAGCAGTTGGTGAAACTGGAATACAAAGCCTATGTTCTTGTTGCGGAAATGTGCAATCTTGTTGGCCGAGAGTCTGCTTACATTCTCTCCGTCAATAATCACTTCACCATGGTCCGGGCGGTCCAGTGTGCCCATGATTTGCAAAAGGGTGGTTTTGCCAGCACCACTGGGTCCCACGATGGCCATCACTTCACCACGATTGACCTGCAGGTCAATGCCTCTGAGTACCTGTAGGGGACCGAAACTCTTGGTGATGCCGTGGAGTTGTATAATGTTATTATTCTGCATGTCTCTTTCTTCTGTTTTCTCTCAGAACTCTGCTGTACTGAATCTGTTTCTTGGTGGTCTACAGTTGCCGCCTCATATCATTCCTTTACTGGTGTGAGTCCCTTGCCTTCTTCCCAGCGGAACATTCTTGCTTCACAGTATTCGCGCCCGCTTTCTTTATCTCGTCCACCTACTGATACATAAAAGCGTCCGTCGCCCAGGGAGTTCATTCCTGTACTTCCCCATGAGAAGTTCCATCCCCATGTGCCATGCACCTCATCGTGCTCTCCCTGCTGCAGCAGATGCAGGACATTTCCTTTGGTTTTGGGTTCCACTCCGAGCAAGACCTCCTTGCTGGCCTTCTTCTGACCATCAATTACGTAGAGTCCAAAGTTCTTCCATCCAGGTTTCTTGCCTGGATATACGGCAGCCAGCATGTGCCCAGTGTGCTTGTCATAGCAGAGGTTCTGTATTCCCCAGTTGGTGTTGCCCGTATATATATAATATGTATCGCTTGCTTTACGGGGTCCGCTCTGATGAAGGTTCTCAGGAGTCAGAGGTTGCTCATACTTGTGCCATTTGTCTATGTCATAGCAGAGCAGGACCTGATAGTCATTGTCTGTACGGTCATTTTCCGAGTATATGCCGTAGGCTACGTATAGCATATTGCGTCCTTCCGCTTTACCCCATCGGGGAGCCAGTGTGAGTCCGTCCACTCCCGAGCATCCATATCGGTGATTCACCGTACGCCCCTGATGGGTGATTTGGGCTTCGTAATCTCTCACTGCAGGTGCCAGATATACCGTGGTCATAACCTCTGATGCGTCCATGTGCTCACGGTCAATCCTCGATACATCAAAGATGGCCACGTAGAATCCTGTCTTGGAGTCGTTGGTTACGCCTCCCAGTCCTTTTGTGATTCCCTGGCCTATGGCATCATGCTTGTATTCCAGACTTCCATAGAGGCGTCCGTCGTCGGGATTGAGCGAGATACATCCCAGATGACCCGTTAGTCCTTCCACGCTGCCGAGCACTCTACCCTGCATGTCTACCTTGAGCAGACTGGTGGTAAAGGACATGTACATGCAATTACGCTCTTTGTCGTACGCGATTCCCTGTACATGGAATTTGTCCTGCAGTCCTGTGCGCAATACCACAGGCAGGTTCTGGGCAGCCAACTTTGTGCTATGGGGTGTCAGCGATGCCAATGCGAACAAAAGTGCTGACGTTGTGATTAGTGCTAACCTGTTCATGATGTGAGTATTTGTTTAAACCAGCTCTTGAGTGTTCTCGGTCTTCTGGTGACAGCAGAACCGTTGGGAGTGAATACATATACAGATTCCTGAGGATCGCCCCACTGGTCGGGATACAGAAGCATGACACTTGTATGGGCGAAATTCTTGTAGATGATGTATGGCAGATTGTCAAACTCGGGCTTATAGGATATGAAGCCCGGACGTGCTGTTACCACTATTATCATGGTGTCTTTACCTGTCTGTTCCTGTAGCCTGGTCCATTCTTTCCATGAGTTCATTTCTGTATATTGGGAGCGCAGGCTGGAGTGCTTGTTTTGCATGTACCCACAGATGTATGGCAAAGTCTCCTTGTGAGCATAGAAATCCAGATGGCAATCCAGTTGTTCTCCTATTCTGCACACGTGTTCCAACCATTTGTAGAAGCCCACTTCATATTCTGCTTTCTGCGGGATGGCCACCAGCACACGTCGCAATGTACCTGGAGGCACTATTCCTCTTACTGCCATCACTTCACGGTGCGAACCGCTCAGGACATTATCAATCACAGGTCCCAGTGATGATTTGGGCATGCCCGTGGTGCGGTCTGTAAGACATACGATGACCTCACCGCAGTCATACTCCTTGATGGTGTGCAGTATGCCGCCGGCTATGTTTGTGCTCATACGGTTCAGAGTGGCCATGCGCACATTGGCTGCCGCTGCTATCTTCTGTGCTTTCTCCAGCAGTCTCTGCCCTCTTCTGTGTCGGTCCACACCATCATTGTTGTCGGTATCGTAGGCCACCGACAGACCCATCAAGCTGTCGGGAATATAGGGGTTTCTGATGAGAATGGCCAGCTGAGTCATTATGCTTACAGTATCCTCCTGACTGTATGTGACCAGACATTTTCCATGGTAAGAACCTCTGTTCTCCTCCAATGCTGTATCCGAGAGAGCCAATGTCCTTGCTCCCCTGCTGGTGGCCAGACTGCTTACGATGCAACTGCATAGGATGAGCAACATGGTACCATTGAGCGTCTGAGCGTTCATCAGACCCACATGGGGATTTATGCCTATCATTACGATGGCCAATGCCCCTGCCGCATGAGCATTGGTCAGACCAAACATCAGCCACATGCTATTGCGGTCATAGCCACTATGCCAGGCCATGACTGCAGAAGCTATCCATTTGGTGATGATACCCGTGGCCACCAGTATCAGCATGGGCCATAGTTGGTCAGGGCCATCAGAAAGGTCATGCAGATTGATAATCATGCCCACGCCTATGAGGAAGTAGGGGATGAACAGCGCATTGCCTACAAACTCCAGATGACTCATCAGCGGACTGGTGCGCGGAATGAGACGGTTGATGACCAGACCAGCCAGGAATGCTCCCAGTAAACCTTCCAGTCCCGACAGCTTGGCCAAGGCCGCGCTCAGGAATACCAATGCCATGATGAAGATGTATTGCATCACTTCATCGTCATAACGCCTGAGAAACCATCGGCCCAAACGAGGGAATACCAACAGGACAAAGGTGACATACAGGAGACATTTCACAGGAAAGAGCATCCATGTGAGCAGAGATGAACCTGTGGTCTGGGTTCTTTCCACAAAGGCTACGATGAGCAGGGCGGCAAATGTGGTGAAGGCTGTGGCAACCACACTGATTACCACCGCACTGTTTTTGCTCAGTCCGTATCTGCTTACCGTGGGATAACTTACCAGGGTGTGAGAGGCAAATATACAAGCCATCAGTATGCTGGTAAGCGTTTCGTAATGAAGGATATATCGGCATGAGCACCATCCCAGGACAAATGGAATGAGGAAGGTGAGAATACCGAATTTAAGTCCGCTGCGGCCATATTGTGCCACACTACCCATATCCAGCTCCAAGGCTGCCAGGAACATGATGTAATAGATGCCCACCTGACCAAACAGTTCAAACGAACTGTCTCTGTTCAGCAGATTGAAGCCATGCTCTCCCACCAGCATTCCTGCCAGTATCAGACCGATGATGTGGGGGATGCGCAGGCGTCTGAGCAGAATAGGAGCCAGCAAAATAATGCCCAGCACCATGAAGAATATCCATGTTGGGTCTGTAATCAGAGCCTGAGCCGATGCAAGGATTATCGAGGCGAGGAGCATATTTAGGCTTTCCTGTTGTTGTTTATCTTACAAAGATACGCTCTTTTGACGAAATGTATGGCCTTATCTCCCGTTAATTCTGAATAAATGAGTAATTTTGCAGCGGCAAATCAATAAGATGAAAAGTAGATGAGAGTAGCTATCGTAGGCGCCAGTGGTGCCGTAGGACAAGAGTTCCTGAGGGTTTTGGAAGAGAGAAACTTCCCTGCAGACGAGTTGTTGTTGTTTGGTAGTCAGCGCAGTGCAGGCTCCAAGTACACTTTTCGTGGTAAAGAGCTGGAGGTCAAACTTCTGGAACATAATGATGATTTCAAGGGCGTTGATATTGCCTTTACCAGTGCAGGTGCTGGAGTGAGTCGCGAGTTTGCTGAGACGATTACCAAATATGGTGCAGTGATGATTGACAATTCATCTGCTTTCCGTATGGATGAGGATGTGCCCCTGGTGGTACCCGAATGTAATGCTGAGGATGCTCTGAATCGTCCCCGAGGCATCATTGCCAATCCCAACTGTACCACTATCATGATGGTGGTAGCCTTGCAATGTCTGGAAAATTTGAGTCATATCAAGCGCATTCATGTGGCTTCTTATCAGGCTGCCAGCGGAGCAGGTGCAGCTGCTATGGCAGAGTTGGAGCAGCAGTACCGTGAGGTGCTCGACGGTAAAGAAGTTACCGTCAATAAGTTTGCCTATCAGTTGGCTTATAATGTGATTCCTCAGATTGACGTCTTCACCGACAATGGTTACACCAAGGAAGAGATGAAGATGTTCAACGAGACACGCAAGATTATGCACAGTGATGCCCTTTGCTCTGCCATGTGCGTACGTGTGCCCAGTCTGCGCAGTCATTCCGAAGCCATTTGGGCTGAGACCGAGACTCCTGTATCGCCCGAAGCTTTTGCTCAGGCCATTCAGAATGGTGAGGGTGTGCAGCTGATGGATGATCCGGCCAATAAGGTTTATCCCATGCCCCTCTTCCTGGCAGGTAAGGATGATGTCTATGTGGGACGCATCCGTAAGGATCTGGCCAATGAGAACGGACTCACCTTCTGGATTGTGGGTGATCAGATTAAGAAAGGTGCAGCACTCAATGCTGTTCAGATTGCCGAATACCTCATCAAGGTGGGCAACGTTAAGTAATCACATTCTGCATTGATATACTGCAAGCCCCATCCAGGCAAGCAGGACAACAGCTATAAGCGGCGATATGCCTCCGAAGATCATCAGGGAGGTTATCGCTGCTTGTACGTTCAGGACCTTGATGGTCTTCTTTGGACTGATTTTCTCTCCCAATATCATGCTCAGAACCTCTGCCACTAAGCCTATGAACTTTGAGTTCAGAATCATCTGACTGATGGTCCGGCGCTGCACATTCTTCTTGGTGATGTAGATAGCTTCAGTTTTCATAATCTTTCTCTTTTAAGTTTCTTACTCCGTTATCTTTTGTTTTACGTTGCAAAGTTCGATAGGTGTTGTGACAAATTACGACACAATCATATTTGTCACTGTTAATGAATACTAAATAATAGTTAAATGATATTAAACCATGAGCTCTATATACACCGATTGTTGGGCAGATGAAGGAAAAGGCAATCTTCCTATAGCAAGATGATTACCTTGGTTTACTCTCTTTCTTCTGGCAAATGCGGTTTATTCATATAAGGTGCCTGTTCGTCCTTTTATTCTTCTTACTCATTATATATATAATATATACATGAAGAGTGGGGCGAGGCAACCTTTCCCGCAAGTACTTGCAACCGTCCTCGCAAGTACTTGCAATCGTCCCTGCAAGTACTTGCGGTGAAAAGACGCCATTATGTAGGAATCTCTTCCCCCATGTCTTTCTGCTGATCCATGAATATTTCACTGAGCTCGTATTGGGAGTGAGAGAGTGTATGATACGGAAAAAGAATAGACGGCTCCGATGATTTCCTGACTTCATCACTTTTGTTCGCCATTAGATGGCGAACAATGATAATCAGCGAGTTACGTAGAATAATTGGGTGGTTTTGGGTGGCGCAAGCGAAAAAATGTATCCTTTGCACCATGTACGTACGCAAGAAGCACAATCGTTCCGGCTCTACAAGTGTGGTAGTGGCCAGTAAAGCGAGTGGAAAGTATAGAGAAATAAAATCGGGTTCATCAGAAATATGG
>SAMEA3663036__coassemble_323_pt1 | contig 23158 bp, 17 predicted proteins | sample SAMEA3663036__metabat2_high_PE_022 | metagenome-assembled genome bin SAMEA3663036 (sample SAMEA3663036) | pig gut metagenome | biome: pig gut; feature: pig-associated habitat; material: faeces | place: France | collected 2012
ACGAATAATATATTATTATGCGTCACTCCATATTTCTGATGAACCCGATTTTATTTCTCTATACTTTCCACTCGCTTTACTGACCACTACCACACTTGTAGAGCCGGAACGATTGTGCTTCTTGCGTACGTACATGGTGCAAAGGATACATTTTTTCGTTTGCGCCACCCAAAACTACCCAATTATTCTACGTAACTCGCTGATTATCATTGTTCGCCATCTAATGGCGAACAAAAGTGATGAAGTCAGGTGGCTATTTCGATGCCAGTTTTGCCCATCTCAGCATGGAACACTAATGACCGAATCGGGTTAAAGTTTGTCCTTGACGAAGGAAGGGGTATGGTAGTGAAGAGCTCGGGTGGCATTGAGTACAGCCAGGATGGTCACTCCCACGTCGCCGAAGATGGCCAGTCCCATGCTCCCCATGCCCAGGGCTGCCAGCAGGAGAATAGCCACCTTGGTGCCTATGGCAAAGATGATGTTCTGATGAGCGATGGTGAGTGTGCGTCGGGCCAGGCGGATGGCCAGGGAGACCTTTTGAGGATTGTCGTCCATGAGTACGATGTCTGCGGCCTCAATGGCAGCGTCGGAGCCTACTCCTCCCATGGCTATCCCTACATCGGCACGCTTCAGCACAGGAGCATCGTTGATGCCGTCCCCCACGAAGGCCAGAGTTCCCGAGGCGGACAATGTCTGCATCCGCTCTTCCAGGTGTCTCACCTTATCCTGTGGCAGGAGTGCTGCGTGATACTCCTTGATGTCCAGTGCCGAGGCCACGCTTTCGGCCACCTCCTCACGGTCGCCCGTGAGCATCACTATGTCCTTCACCCCCATCTCTTGCAGTTCCCTGATGGTCTCTGCACTGGCTCCTTTCACCTGGTCGCTGATGATGATGTGCCCGGCATATTCGCCATCGATGGCCACATGTACGGCAGTTCCCATGTGCTGGCACGGAACCCACTTGACGCCCATCCGCTCCATCATGCGGGTGTTACCCACACACACCAGCCGTCCCTCCACCAGAGCCTGTATGCCTTCGCCAGTCACTTCCTCCACCGCAGTGATTTGGCATCCGTCGGTAGCCTCTTGGGGATAGGCCTCCCTCAGTACCGAGGCTATGGGGTGTGAGCAGTAGTGTTCCACATGTGCAGTCAGGTGCAACAGTTGTTCCTGGCTGATCCTTTTGGGGTGCACGGCCTCCACTGCGAACCTCCCTTCGGTGAGAGTGCCCGTCTTGTCGAAGACCACGCTCTGCACTCTGGCCAGAAGGTCCACAGCTGCGCTTCCCTTGATGAGTATGCCATGGCGTGATGCTCCCCCTATACCTCCAAAGAAGGTGAGCGGTATGCTGATGACCAGTGCACAGGGGCAGGAGATGACCAGGAAGATGAGGGCTCTGTAGAGCCAGGTGGGGAAGGCTTGCATGAAGGGTCCATCGGCACAGAGAGGAGGCAGGATGGCCAGGACGAGTGCCGAGAGTACCACTATGGGCGTGTAGATGCGTGCAAAGCGAGTGATGAAGGCCTCACTTCTCGACTTTCGTTCCTCTTCGCTCTCCATCAGCCTGATGATTCGGCTCACGGTGCTCTCCTCCGAGGTGAGTGTAGCCTTTATCCTGAGCACTCCCTGCAGGTTCACAGCCCCCGAGATGACCTCCTCTCCCTGACTCACGGCCATGGGCATGCTCTCGCCTGTGAGGGCGGAGGTGTCCAGGGTGGACTGTCCTTCTGTCACAATGCCGTCAATAGGAATCCTCTCGCCAGGTTGCACCAGCAGAGTCTCTCCCACGGCCACTTCTTCCACGGGCACCACCAGGGTCTTCCCTTCGCGTATCACGTGTGCCACATCGGGCCTCAGGTTCATCAGATGACTGATGCTATGCCTGCTCTTCCCCTCGGCATAGTGCTCGCAGAGTGTTCCTATCCGATAGAGCAACATCACCGTCACGGCCTCGGCAAACTGTGTCTGCGCTCCGGGCAGGAATCCTATGGAGAGAGCTCCCAGTGTGGCTATGGTCATGAGCAGGTTCTCATTGAAGACGTCGCCATGCAGGATGCCTTCGATGGCTTCCCTCAGGGTTCCGCTTGCGATAAGCAGATAGGCGGGCAGGTACACCAGCAGCTCTTGCCAAGTAGTCATCGTGAGGCTTCGCTCCATCCCGATGGCCACAGCCAGCAGGACGATGGTGAGGATGATGCGTGCAGCCAGCAATCCCAGATGCTCTTCGTCTCCGTGATGATGATGGTGGTGATGATGATGTCCGCAGCAGGTGTGCTGCTCTGAGCCGTGTGTATGTATGTGTGTGCCCATGTGCCGATGTCGGTGTGTGTTGATCTTTATTGAGCACAAAGGTAGGGCTCTTGGTGTGCAATCAGGTTGCATTGAATGGATAATCTTGTGTTCTGTTGTGTCAAACGTAAAAAAATAGTGGTCAATATCGCAGCTCCTTTGGTTCGTTGCTTAGATTAATGTATACCTTTGCATCAATGCCTGACTTGACAGAACAATCGTGCGAGAAAAACTTCGGAGGAGCTCTTTCAAGCTTTTTTCTTGGGGAATTTGCGAGGAGAGAATAAAAAAACCTTCCAGGAGGGTGTTTGAATGACCTTCTAATGCGTCTTATATACAGACGACAACAAAACAGACGAACAATGGACAAATCAGAACAGCAGTTTGAGAGGTGGTTCAAGGACAACTATCCTATGATGTACCGACTGGCTTACTCTCTACTGGAGGATGGCGAGGATGCCCGCGATGCTGTGCATCAGGTCTTTGCCGAGATGTGGCACAGACAACCCCATGTGCATCAGAAAGCCCTTCCACAATACCTCATGATAGCCACACGCAACAGTTGTCTGAGCATCTTGCGCCAGAGAAAGTCGCAGATGGCTGTGGAGAGGGAATACTCCCGCCAACTATCAGCTCAGGACCTGCGCGAACACGAGGAACTGATGACAGAGTTGCAGAGGGTGATAGACGACAACCTCACAGAGCAGGACAGGCGTGTGCTCACTCTTCACTATGATGAGGCCATGACTTATGCTCAGGCTGCTCAGGCGCTCGGAATCAGTACATCGGCAGTCAACAAGCATGTTACGAGTTCGTTGAAGAAGATCAGAAACATCCTAAAAATAACGAGGTAATATGAAGAGAGAAGAACTGGACAGGAGAATAGGTATGCCCGACGTGGATCAGGAGTGGGCAAGGTTTCAGCGGGAGGTCATCCGCCAGTCGTCCCCCGATGCCCCCAGGAACCCCCGCCGCAGGGGTACGCTCATCAAGGTGGCGGCCATCCTCATCGTGGCCCTCTGCTTCAGTGGGGTCATCATAGCCGAAGTGTATCAGGGACAGATGAAGGCCGGAAAGGACGTGGTCCTTGACACCACAGCCACCACACAGCCACTGGTGGAGTACCTGGGCGATGTGAGCCGTACGTACAAGGGCAAGGTGGAGACCCGGAAGGACGTCTATCGGGTGCATCTGTGCGCAGGCACATGGATTAGCCCCTCAAAGGGCAAGGAGTTCATAGAGGAGGATGCCGACTGCCTGAACCGCTTCTATTATGCCCGGAAGGGCAAGCTCACCCTGATGCTCGATGGCAAGCCCTTCGACCACAAGGCATTGCCCGCGCTCACCAACAAGGACCTGCGCAAGATAGAAGAGCGTGCACAGGGCGACGACCTGACGGTGAACCTCATCACGAAAAGCGTGGAGGTGCCTCTGGAGGTAACGGGCAACCTGCCCCGCGCCATCACCATCCTCCTTCCCGGACAGGGCCAGATATACCTGGTGATGGGCAAGGCACAGGAGGGCAACTGGATGAACAGCTGCGTCACATCGTGGACTCTCACCCCATGGGGATGGAGCGTGGCCAAGGAGTTTGAGCGTGTCAGGAAGGTACCTGGCTTCCAGGCCTATATCTATGCCAGCACGGAGGCCGGACAGGAGGATGTCGACCGTGCCCGGAAGATGCTCGACGAGGTGGGAATCCAGAACGTGACCGTCCGCAAGGACATCCCCATACGCCACTTCACCGACGACGAACTGCGCCAGTGGGCCCGCGAGGAGAAGGCCAAGGGAACCCCCTATGGCACACTCTACAACAGGATGGCCCCACGGGGCATGACTGTCGAGGACGTCCGACGGCAATGGCACATCGTCAAGGAGGTATATGGGGTGAAGAAATAATCCCCAGGGAGTCACGCGAAAGGGGCGTTATGACAGACTGTATCATACAGTCAGACACGGCCCTCACATAGCATCGGACACTTTTGTCTTTGTGTTAAATAGTATGGGAGCGCCCTCATGCCAGAATCTTCTGTGCATGGGGGCGCTGCTGTGTGGATATGTGCGGAGCCAATAATCCTGGTGAAGGGGGAAAGGATAATAAATGGATGAATCATTGGCTGATTACATCAAAAAGTGTTAATTTTGTGAGAAACAAACCGCAGGCTGACGATTGTGAGACTGTGAGGCAGTGGACCGACGAAACGTAAAACTTAGTACTAACATATACCATCATTGTCATTATGAACAGAGAACCCATGGGTGTCAACGATGCCCTGAGCTTGGGAAAAGCCAAGTTCGCTATCCTTGGTGTGCAACATCTTTTTGCCATGTTTGGTGCCACCATCCTTGTACCCATCATCACAGGCCTGAGCGTAAGTGCCACTTTACTCTTTGCCGGAGTGGGTACGCTCATCTTCCACCTGGTCTCCAAGCTCAAGGTACCCGCTTTCCTGGGCTCCAGCTTTGCTTTTATCGGAGGATACATGTCGGTCAAGGGACTGGGCGTGACGCAGGGGCTGTCTGAGGAGATGGCCCTCAACTATGCCTGCGTGGGTGTGGGAGCTGCTGCCTTGCTGTACTTTGTCATGGCAGCCTTGCTCAAGAGTTTCGGCACCGAGCGTATCATGCGCTTCTTCCCTCCCGTGGTCACGGGTCCCATGGTCATTGCCATAGGTCTTACCCTCTCGGGCTCTGCCATCCAGAGTTGTACAGCCAACTGGCTGCTGGCCATTACTGCCATTGTGATAGTCATCTGCACAGCCATATGGGGCAGAGGTCTCATACGTATCATTCCCATCTTGCTGGGCGTACTGGGATCATATATCCTGGCAGCCGCTTTGGGCGAGGTGGATTTCTCCAAGTTGTCAGAAGCAGCATGGGTAGGCTTGCCTGTGGACCCTGAACGTACGATTCTGGCTGTAGCCAAGAATCCTGACTGGAATCTGCTGCTCACGGCTGTCATAGGCATCTTCCCCATAGCCTTTGCCACCATCATGGAGCACATAGGTGATATGTGTGCCATCCAGAGCACGGTGGGCAAGAATTTCATCAAGGACCCTGGTCTCCATCGCACCCTCACAGGCGATGGACTGGCCACCTTCCTGGCTGCTCTCTTTGGCGCTCCTGCCAATACCACCTATGGAGAGAATACTGGTGTGCTCAATCTCACCCGTGTCTTTGACCCCCGTGTCATACGCCTTGCTGCCGTGCTGGCCATCCTTCTGAGTTTCTGTCCCAAGTTTGCCTGTCTCATAGGTCTCATGCCAGCAGCCACCATCGGAGGAGTGAGCCTTATCCTGTATGGTATGATCAGTGCTGTGGGCGTAAGAAACCTGGTAGAGAGTGCTGTGGACTTCAGTTCGCCCCGCAATGTCTTTGTGGCGGCTCTCATCCTGGTGATTGCTATAGGAGTGAAGTACGGAGCCAATGACGATGTGGCCATCGGTGCTGTACATATCTCGGGTCTGGCACTTTCGGCCTTGGTGGGCATTATCCTCAATGCTGTTCTGCCCGGAGGTTTCGGCAAGACTCTGAAGATATACCCCGACAAGGTGAAGCAGACCCCTGATGCCGACGATAGCAAAGAATAAGGTTCTCTATTATCCATATATATAATAATGTATAAGGCAAGACATATCTTACTGTCTGTGGCGCTGACCTTGGGACTTTCTGCCAGTGCACAGAAGTATCCCGTGGGAGGCGCCAGCGAGGACACGCCCTCCTATTCAGAGTACTTCTCCTGGATCAATAATACCAACGAGGGCAGTACCGAAGAGCATACACGCATCAACCTGGAGTTCTTCCAGTGGCTACATGACCATTACGGCATGGTGCTCGACATATATGCTTTCGATGCCGGACAGATAGACGGCAGCCAGATGTATGGCAGCATGAAGAGTGAACGATTCCGAAAGCAGTTCCCCAACGGCTTCAAGCCCTTAAGCCTTCAGGCAGCCCAGATGGGTACCAGCCTGGGACTGTGGGGAGGCCCCGATGGATTCGGAGATACCGAGCAGGAAGCTCTGGAGCGCGAGGAGATGATGGTGTCCCTGGTGAGGGATTACGGTTTCGGACTCTTCAAGATGGATGCCGTGTGCGGCCAGTTGCGACCAGAGAAGTATGCTTACTTTGACCGCATGATGACACGCATACGTGAGTATCGTCCCAATTTCGTGTTGCTCAACCACAGGCTTGATCTGGGGCCGGGCACCAAGCACAGCACCACCTTCCTGCTGGGAGGAGCAGAGACCTACATGGATGTGCATATGATGAACGAGGTGACGGCTCCTCACCATAGAGCCGTGAGCATAGCCAGGCGTTCCCCCGACAACCTTACCCGACTCACTGAGGACCATGGTGTGTGCCTGAGCTCCTGTCTCGACTATTGGGAGGACGAACTCATCCTTCAGGCTTTCGGTCGAGAACTCATCCTGGCTCCCGAACTCTATGCCAATCCCTGGCTGCTGAGAGATGATGAGTATGCCCAACTGGCTTATATCTTCAATCTGCATCGCCTTTATCGGGACATCCTGCCCCCTGCCAAGCGTCTGCCCGAGGAACAGTATGGTCCCGAGGCCATCACCCGCGGTAATGGCAAGACTCAGTTCCTCACCCTGCGCAACCTCTCCTGGTCGCCTGTGCGCTATCGCATCCGCCTGGACGAACAGGTGGGACTGGCCAAGACTGGCCGTAAGGTACAGATGCGACTCTATCATCCCTACTGTCACGACCTGGGACAACACAGATATGGGGAAGAGGTGGAGGTGGAAGTGCTCCCCTTCCGCAGCGCCCTCCTGAAGGTAACCACCGAACGCGAGCGGGATAAGACCCTGGTGAGCGGGATACCATACCAGGTGGTCAACGAGAAGGCCGAGCACAGAGTGCGACTTCTGGGGTGGCCCGGTCATACATATCAGGTGACCATCAATGGCCGCAGAAGGAAGGTGAGCTTCCCTGGAAAGGCACCCGCACAGGATTATCACAGGCAACTGCCGCAGCCTAAGGCTGTCAATGTGCCACAGGATGCCTCATCGCTCTATTATGCCACGGCTTTCCGTGCCGACAATAATGCTCTGGAGGTGAGAGAACTCTGTCGCTCAGGGGCTACAGAGATACCACAGGTGCAGGCAGCCAGAGATGCTTTCTTCCAGCAGAGACTCTTTGTGGACCGTGACCTCTGGGACCGGAATCTCTTCGATGGCAATCCCCTCACAGCCTTTAGCATAGCCAACCGCTGGGGCGATCAGCGCGTCTCCAACAGTTCGTCGCTCTATATTGACCTGGGTGCTCCTGTGCAGATGGACGAGCTGCATCTGGACTTCCAGAACGAGTGGGACCTCTCTCCCCTGCGTACTGCTGAGGGAATGCATGTGGAGGCTTCGGCCGACCTGACCCAATGGCGCTCGGTGGTGGCTTTGGCCGACCGCAACATGAATATCAATATGCGCGGCATGGGCGCTGTTCGCTATGTCAAGATACCCGTATGCCCACAGCGTGTGAGCGAGATATATGGAGTGAAGGACGGACAGATGCTGGACCGCTCGCTATGGCGTGCCAACAACCTGTTCCGTAACTATGGCGTGGCAGGTGCAAGGGTAAGCCAGGCTTGGAAGAGCGAGTTCACCCTGGAGGAGATACCCGAGGGTTCTTACCTCTGCATCGCCTTCCCCGGCGAGTGTGGGTTTGAGGGAGCCTGGGCTGCTCTGAAGGTGGACGGACAGTATGTGGGTTGCCCCGACCGCGCTCCTTCCTTCAAGTCCAATACCTGGGAGTGTCCCGTGCGCTCCACCTCTCATGACTATACCTATTATGTGCCTCTGACGCCCGACATGAAGGGACGTACCATAGAGGCATGGGCTCTGCTCTTCGGCAATCAGAAGGTGCAGCCCCAGGTGTGGATTACGGCTTATCCCATCCCCTTCATGAAGCAGGATGTGGTGCTGTGATGAGGTATGACGGGAGGATGAAGTGCCACTCCTGGTACTCCTCTTCTGCCGTTGTCAGTATCTGTAAATATTGCGAGGCAAGGGTCTATGGTCCCTTGCCTCGGCTGTTGTAGGGGGGATTGGCACCTTGTCTGAGGAAGGTGCACAGGCAAAGTTACCAAAAACTCTTTTGCAGTTTGGTACAAACTCACTCTGTGTTTGCCTTAAAGAGCTTGGCTGTTTGCCCTAAAGTGTTATCTTTGTGCGTGATATCCTTATTGCGGATAAAAAAGTTCGCCTGGGCTGTCACCTTTTTCCTTTCGGGGTTGTTATATATACGAACTGGTTCGGGAAAATGAATGTTTAACTTTAAAATTTAATAATTATGCTTGAGGATTTAGTGCCAATATTAGTGCCAATAGCTATGTTCGTAGTGTTGCCTGTCGGCATCGTGTGGTTAATTATCAGTAATAAGAAGTTTGCCGCGGAGAAGCGTGCTCAGATAGTGCTGGCAGCCATAGAGAAGAATCCCGAAATGGATATGGAAGTGTTTGCTCAGGCTCTTGTGCCCAAGCAGAAACCCTTGAGAGAGAGATTGGTCTCTCGCATTTTTACCTGCACCCTGATTGGTACGGCTCTGAGTCTGCTGGGAGGATTGGGTATGGTGGCCTCGATAGCAGCATTGCTCTACAGTATCTATCTGGATAATCTCAGGGATGGTTTCTTCGTTATGGCGATGGCCTTTTTGCCAGTGTTTGCTCTGGGCATGGGCTTGCTTCGGGCAGCCCGCCAGGCAAAGAAGGATTTGGCTCATCTGGAGGACTGAGTGGAAGATGACACGAGAGCATTTTGTGCAATTGGTTCGGTGCGAGCAGGAAGCATTGCGTCGCTTCTTGCTTGCCCTCTGCCTGGGCAACAGGGAGGAAGCCGATGATATTGCGCAGGAAACGCTCCTCAAGGCTTATATCTCGCTGGCCGATTATGATGAGCGTGGCAAGGCTTCGCTATGGCTGAGGCGCATAGCATACACTACCTTCCTCAATGCTGTCAAGGCACGTGGCCGCCGACCCGTAGTCTGCCTGGATGCTGTGACTTCGCTTTCGGGAACCTCCTCTGCCGATGAGGCTTTCCGCTATCAGGAACTGCATGCAGCCCTGGGTGCTCTGGCAGATGCAGAGCGAACCAGTATAGTGATGCACTACATAGAGGGGTACAAGGTGAGCGAGGTGGCTCAGGTGACCGGGCAGAGCGAAGCTGCTGTCAAGAAACAGCTACAAAGAGGAAGGGAAGAACTGAAAAGGAGGATAGAACGATGATAGACGACAAGGAACTGGACAAATTGCTGTCTGCTTACAATCCCCACATACAGGGAGGAGAGGACTTCATGCAGATACTCAGCCAGAAGATGGCTGCCGTGGATATGGTGATGCAATACAAGGAGCGAGAGGAGAAGGCCTACAGAAGGAGATCCATCATGTGCTTTGCTGCAGGTGTGGGGGTAGGAATACTGCTGGTGCTGGCATCCATGTTTCTGCCTTCGCCCATTGAGATGCTCCACTTCAGCACTCACTTTTATCTGCTGCAGTGCCTCCTGGGCAATATACATTATCTGGCTCTGATCCTATGCCTGGGTCTCACACTCTATGGGGTGATGGGCCTGCTGGGAGCTCGGAATCTGAAACGAGAAATACGTGAGGCGTATGTCTTGCAGGAGAAAAGCGCGTGAGCGTGAATGTTACTACTGTGTAGTTTTTTGAAAAGTGATTTTACGTTGTACAAGGGGGATTGGGTCTCTGTGGGCTCAATCCCTTGTTTTTTTCTATCTCTCTCTGACTCTTTCTCGCATTTTGGTCATAAACCGGTTCGGCAGAAATTTCCTGGGGGCTATAGTGACCCGTATGGAGTGAGTCTTTCCTCCCCTTTCTCTTATCCAGAATAGGACTGACGATTTCGGCGACAGTTTTGCCCATCTCAGACGCACGTACTTGCAACCGTCCCCGCAGGTACTTGCAACCGTCCCCGCAAGTACTTGCAGGAAAAGATGCCTTCATTTAGGAATCCCTTCCCCATGTTTTTCCCTCTGAGCCCACAAACCTCCCTGGGAAGTTTGACGATAAGGAAAGAATCACTAACTTTGTAAGTACAGAAACTAAAAAAACAGATGAATCCTTACAGAATACTGGGCATCATCCTGCTTGCCTTGATGCCCCTCTCGCAGGCTCTCTCACAGGATGCCCTGCTCACAGGCTCTGTCATCGGTACGGAACAGAGCGTGGACTACTCCACGGGAGCAGCCTCCACCACCGTCAATACCTGCGCATGTGCTTTCGATGGCAACCTGGATACCTACTTTGCCAGCTATGAGAGGAGACTCACATGGGCAGGCCTCGACCTGGGCACCCCTCATGTCATCACACGCATAGGATGGGCTCCGCGCAAGGATGCTTTAGGGCCCCAGCGTACCCTCCTCGGTGTGTTTGAGGGAGCCAACAGGCCCGACTTTCTGGATGCGCTGCCGCTCTATGTGATAGACAATGCCCAACCATCGGGCCAGATGGCCTACAAGGATGTGGACGTCAGCCTCGGCTTCAGGTATGTGAGATATGTGGGTCCCGCTGATGCCCGATGCAACATAGCCGAACTGGCTTTCTACGGACATGAGGGGGAGGGAGATGAGAGTCGCCTATATCAGGTCACTAACTTGCCCACCGTCTCCTTCCATACCGTGGATGCCGTGGACCCCTATGACAAGGAACATGAACTGATATCGCAGTTCGCCTTCGTCTATGACGGAGGAAGCAAGGTGCAGAGGCATACGGGTAAGTCCCGACTAAGAGGGAATGCTTCCATGTCTCACCCTAAGAAGCCCTATCGCATCAAGTTCGATGCCTCGAGCCGCATCTTCAAGGATTCTCCACTGTGCTCACCTGCCAAAGCCAAGAAATGGACACTCATCAACAACTATTCCGACAAGACCCTCATGCGCAATCTGGTGGCCTTCGAGATGGGACGGCGCATGGGATTCGACTATGTGCCCTGGAGCCAGCCCGTGGATGTCGTCCTCAATGGAGAATATCGGGGATGCTATCAGTTGACCGATCAGATAACAGTGGATCCTAACCGTGTGGACATTACAGAGATGACCCCTGCCGACAACGAGGGTGAAGCGCTCACAGGAGGATATCTGGTGGAACTGGACGGATATGCCCAGGGAGAGACCTCGTGGTTCACCAGCATCTGCGGTAATCCCATAACCATAAAGAGTCCCGACGATACCGACATCACGCCACAGCAATATGCCTATATCCAGGATGCCTTCAATCAGATGGAGGCCAGCATCATGATGGGGGGCATAGGGGATGAAAGTGAGAACTTCCGCACCTATCTGGACGAGGAGACCCTCATCAAGTATTTCCTGACAGAGGAACTCGTAGGCAATCCCGATGCCTTCTGGAGCTGCTATATGACCAAGGATCGGGGGAGCGACATCTTCCGAGTGGGCCCCATATGGGACTTTGATATCGCCTTCGACAATGACTATCGATATTTCCCTGTCAATAATCAGGGAGACTTCCTCTCTCTGGCAAGGGGAGGAGCTGGCAACTCACGCTCTCTGCTCAGTCTGATATTCCAGGACCAAGCCTTCTGCGACTCTCTGGCAGCGAAATGGAACAGGGTGAGGGAGGCTGGTGTCATCACTCCTGAGAACGTTACTCAGTATATCGACTCGCTGGCCACTCACCTGCAGCAGTCACAGACCCTCAACTTCATGCGCTGGCCCATACTCTCCACCATGGTACAGGTCAACCCAAGGGCTGCCGGTTCGTATGAGGGGGAGGTGCAATGGCTCAGAGAGTTTATGCAGAGCCGTATACCCTGGATAGACAACAGAGTGAACAGCGACGGCGGACAGGGAGAAGACCTGCACTTCGAGATAGGCACTCCAGAGCAGTTGATGGACTTTGCCCATCAGGTGAACAAAGGATTGGTGAAGGCTAATGCTACACTCATTGCCGATATCGACTTCACATCCTTCCCCTCGCTCATGATAGGCACCTCTGCCAGTGGATATGCCGGAGACTTCGATGGGGCAGGACATCGCATCACCGTAGATATCACCCGAGACGCCGACAATGCTGCACTCTTCCGCACACTCAGCGGTTGCGTGCATGACCTTACGGTGGACGGAACCATACGCACCTCCTCTAAGTATGCGGCAGGAATAGCCTCGGAACTCAATGGAGGCAAGATACTCCGATGCCAGAGCCTGGTCACCATAGAGAGCACCATCAGTGGGGACGGTACCCATGGAGGCATAGCAGGTGTGGCTCAGAACAACGGTCTGATAGAGGACTGCCTGGTGAATGTGTCCATGCAGGGTGCTTCCACCACCTGCTGTGGAGGTGTGGTGGGCTGGGCCACCAGTTCCACCACCATCAGAAACTGTCTGGTGACGGGAGACTTCTCGGTCTCCACCTCGGGAAGTGACCTGCTGTCACGCAACAGCGGCAATGTGGCCTCTGTAAATAATTATGTGTACCTCACCTGGGATGCCCCGAACAACTGTGCCAATGTGCAGATAGTGGATGAGCATAAGGTGGTATACGGTGCCGCCTGCTTCATGCTCAACCAGACAGAGACCACACATCCTCGCTGGTTCCAGACCCTGGGCATGGACGCCACTCCTGTGCCAGACAGCACGCATGCCACCATCTATTCCACCTCACATCTGCACTGTGACGGAACACCCTATACCATGCTGCTGGGATACACCAACAGCAAGGACCGAAGCAATCGAGATGAACATACCCTGGAGGATGGCTTCTGCGTGGTGTGCGGAGCCATGGATGTGGACAATGCTCCACGTGATGAGCGAGGCTATTTCAAACTCTCTTCTCCCAATCATCTGCTCTGGCTTGCCCAGCAGGTGGAGAGTGGCGTGACGGATGTGTGTGGAGTCCTGACCCAAGATATAGATATGAGTGCCTATGCCGACTTCATGATAGGTCGCTCATATCCCTACAGCGGAGTACTGGACGGAGCAGGACATGGTATCACTCTGGCACAGAAGGTCAACTCCGACAATGCAGGACTGATAGGCATCCTGTCGGGCACCCTGCAGGACATGACGGTCAGGGGCTCGCTCACCACCAATAGCAAATATGCAGGTATGGTGAGCAACCTCCGAGGGGGCAAGGTGCTCCGATGCCAGAGTTACCTGGACATCCATGCCACCATCAATGGCGATGGCACACATGGCGGCCTCGTAGGACTGGTCAACGAATCAGCCTTACCCTCGCAGGTGCGTGACTGCCTCTTCGCCGGCTCTATCCAGGGCGAGAAGGTCAACTGCTGTGGAGGACTGGTGGGATGGGCTTCCTCCATGTATCTGCTCTCCAACTGTGTGATGCTTGGTGATATCAGCATAGATACCAACGGAGGCAATATGCTCAGCCGTAATCCTGGAACGGCCCTCATCAGCAACTGCTACTATTCATCTGATTGGCAGGCAGAGGTTCCAGCCAATGCTGTTTCGGTAACAGAAGAGGAACAGGCCGACGGATCACTCTGCTATCGCCTGAACAAGGGTGTCACAGACGGCACTCAGGTGTGGTATCAGACCCTCCTCCTCAATCCCTATCCTCTGCCCGACAGAAGCCTTGGCACAGTTTATTGCCTGGAGGATACCTACACCAACACGCTCCCCGATGCCATCCATGCACCACAGGACCATCAGAAGGCATCGTCGGGAGAAGCCATCTATGACCTCTCTGGCCGCAGAGTATCCCGTCCCACCCGAGGCATCTATCTGCAGGGCGGACGCCTGGTGGTAAAATGACGCCTTTTCCCGCAAACGTTTGCAACCGCGGTTGCAAACGTTTGCAACTGGCCTTGCAAACGTTTGCGTCAGCCAGTGCAAACGATAGCCTTGAAATCTAATCCGCCTAAAACTTTCCAATTCGACAATAAAATTGCTGATGTAACGATGTTTTCTTGGGGGAATCTCCCGATTTAGATGAATATTTAGTAATTTTACCCACATACATATATTATATAAGGTATGGACAAGAAACTCAACCGCATAAAAGTGATTTTAGCATAGAAGAACTGGTGAGAATGCCAGAAGAACAATTAAACGGAACCAAATGAACAAACTTACCTCATTTCTCATTGATGAGCAACAGGCACATCGTAAGGGAGGACTCTATCATAAGACACAGGTGCAGCTCGCCTACAACTCTAATCGAATTGAAGGTAGCAAGCTGACCGAGGAGCAGACCCGCTACATCTTTGAAACCCGCACCATCGGCTTCAAGGATCAGGAAGCTGTGCCTGTGGATGACATCATAGAGACAACCAATCATTTCGTTGCCTTTGATTACCTCCTTCGTAACATCGAGGAACCATTGACAGAAGGAATCATTAAGGAGTTTCACCGCATCCTCAAAACCGGAACTGCCGATGCGCAGAAGTCCTACTTCAATGTTGGCGACTACAAGAAATTGGCAAACGAAGTCGGTGGACGTGAGACTTCTAAGCCTGCCGATGTTGCAAAGGAAATGAAGTCTCTGCAAGAGTGGTATCATGCTCAGAAGGACGTGACCATCCACACACTCGCTGAATACCATTGGCGTTTCGAGAGCATCCATCCGTTCCAGGACGGCAATGGACGTATTGGCCGTCTCACCCTCTTCCGTGAGTGCCTACGTCACAGCATCATACCCTTCGTCATTGACAATGAGCACAAGATGTACTACTATCGAGGCCTCTCCGAATTCAAGCAAACACCTGGTTTCCTAGTGGGCACTATGCAGTCGGCACAAGACGTGTATGAAGCATGGATAAAGTACTTCAATGAGGAGCTGCTGGAGGGGTTGAAGGTGGAATGATTTGAAATGCTAAAAAATGGCAATTCAATATCATGTCATTCTCAGTTGATAAACCTAGAGAGAAGAAGATAACAGTCTGTAAAACAGTAACAATATGACTCAACCACAAGCAGTAATAGATGCAATAGAAAGTCTTGGAGGTATTGCTCCACTTGGAAAGATTTATCAGGTGGCATTGCAAAATCCTGATTGTACTTGGGGTACTCAAACTCCTCAAGCTTCCATCAGACGTATTGTGCGTCATACAAAAGGAATTTATGTGGTGCGCAAAGGTCTATATGCACTTGAGTCACATCGCAAACAACTTGAATCAAATGGTATCGTAGAAGTAACGAGTGCCAATGTCAATTCAAACGAGATTCAGCAGTTTACGCATTACTATTACCAAGGCTTATTGCTGAAGGTTGGAGAACTCAGACACCTTGATACATTCGTGCCAAATCAGGATAAGAACCGCATGTTCCTGCAAGAGGCAACGCTTGGTGATTTGCGAAGTCTTAATGAGATTCCCAACTACACTTACTCTCAGCTTGTTCAGCGTTCGAGCACGATAGATGTAATCTGGTTCAACGAACGTAAGATGCCTCATTCTTTTTTCGAGGTAGAGCATTCAACGGACATACAGAACTCTCTGCTGAAGTTTTGCGACTTACAGGATTTCAACGCCCGAATGGTTATAGTAGCTGATGACTATCGTAAAGACGAGTATATTCGTAAACTCAACGAAGCCGCTTTCCGTGACCTCCGTGAGCAAAAGCGTGTCAGTTTCCTTTCTTATAATGAACTGGATAGGCAATATGAAAACGCATTGGCGGATTCGCAGAGAGGATTTATATTATAAAAACGATTGACATGGACAACCTTTCACACTTTCACTCATTAGAAGAACTGATCCGTGCCCTGGATAGGGAATGGAGGTTGCTTCATGCGCTGTTTCAAGACAGGAAGAAATTGTCGTTCCGTTATGACCTGGTGCGTGAGTTAGCAAGCAAGAAGGACGAGAGCATTGAATTCCTGAGGCGTTATGGCGTGATACGTGAGAATGCCGACTTTGTGGAGCTGGAGGATGTTTATCTGAAGTTCTTCGAGGATGTACTGGAGGTGAATGAGGAAATAAATGTTGCCAGCGTAAAGGAGAGCATCGGAAACCTGAACAATGCCATTGATTATTATTTGAGCGAGAATAATCCAAGCAGGAAGTACGGTTATCTGCGTGACGTGAAGCGAATACTGAGGAATATCGCGCTCACAACACTTAGGAACGTTATCGACCTGAAACGAAACATTGACAATACCTACAAGAATGAACCAACCTTTGCAATCAAGAAAAAGAAACTGGTACATCTTGATGAGAAACGCAAGGATATTGCCGCGTTGATAAACGAATGCGAGCGTGTGATTGACGAGAAGCAAATGACATTCTTCATGGTGGCGATGGACGTTCAGCTGAAGGATATCGTTACGGATGTGAAATTGCAGTTGCGCGAGGTGTATCATAATCTGTTGGAGCTTGACCGACAGATCATCAACTACCTGAACCTTATAGAATATCAGAACCGTTTGCTGCAGAAGGTGCAGAAGTTGAAGTATCTGCGTGACCAGATGCTGCTAGATACGAATACCGACATACAAGCAAAACTTCAGGTAAGGAATCCCGTGTGGATGGAACCTCGTCCGAGATACACGCTAAAGGTATCGCTCTCCATGCTTCGCAATTCGGAAGATGGACTTAAGGTACTGAAGGATATTGCAAAGGGTAAGGGTAACAGCCGATTGAAGAAAGGTAATCTTGCAGAACCTCTCACAACAGAAGAACTCACGGAGCAACAGCAAATCCTTCAGATGGTGGATGTGGGCGAAGTGAAGAATGCGTTCATGGCATCGGGCGATAATCTGTTCCATTTTGTAATGAACTATTCCGGTTACCGAATCAAGATGGACGAAGAAGCCAAACTTGTTCTCTTCTGCCAGATTGCCACACAATATCTTGAAGAGTTGCATGTTGGCGACGAATATCGGCAGCAGGGAGAAATTGAATATCCAATGATCTATCCATTAACATCGAGCAATTAAAATATGCGCTATACAAAAGAAATATTCGACATACTGAGTAAGGGAGGCTTTATTTCACAGAACTCCATTTCGCAGCAACGTTCTCATCTGTACGATGCCATTGAGGATGATTTCCAAAACTATCAGGAATACTTCTCGGGAATAGGCTTTCTGCTTGAGGGCGGTAATGGGTATTACTATTTTTCACGCACAGAGAAAAAGGTTGAGCTCGCAGACAAAGTTCAGCGACTGGCATTGTGGATAGATCGTGTGGATTTCTTGAAGACCTTCAACAATACGTTTGCTTCCGGTTTCACATTCCGAAAGTCGAACATTCTCGAGAAGTTCTCCAGCGACATAGAACTTAAGGAGAAGGTACGCAACCTTTACACAGATGTAAAGACAAACGAGGAAAAGATTGAGAAACTCATCAACGACTTGGAACGCCAAGGTTTTGTGGAATTAGAGAATGACCTTGACGGAACCTACAAGGTGACTGCCGCCTTCCATTACATCGAAGAACTGATAGATTGTCTAACCATCATTGAAACCGAAGAGTCATGAGAGCATTACGTAAGATTGTTTTTGTGAATAGTGCTAACATCCGCTATGCAGAGGTGAAACTGGATGGTAATGTGCACTTTATCGGTACTCAGGGTGTGGGTAAGAGCACCTTGCTCAGGGCGATTCTGTTTTTCTATAATGCCGATAAACTACATCTTGGGATACCTAAGGAGATGAAGTCGTTTGACGAGTTCTACTTGCCTCATGCCAATTCCTACATTGTGTATGAGGTAGAGCATGAGCATGGACCGTTCTCGATACTCGTATTCCGCTCTTCGGGTAGAGCATGTTACCGTTTCATTGATGCCGCTTATCAAAAGGAATCGCTTGTGGATGAGCATGGGGAGGTGACGGCAGAATGGAAGGTGATACGCGACAGGTTGAGTGGTGCATATTCGAGCAAGATTATTGACCGGTACGAGCAGTATCGTGACATACTCTACGGCAACAACCAAGCTGTAAGCAAGGAGTTTGCACGCTTTCGGCTGTTGGAAACAAACCGCTATCAGAACATCCCGCGAAGCATACAGAATGTATTCCTCAACTCGCGACTTGATGCCAACTTCATCAAGGATATCATCATCCGTTCGATGAGCGAGGAGGAAGCCAACATCGACCTTGGATATTTCCGTAGGCAAGTGTCTGACTTCGAACATGAGTACAAGGACATTTCGTGCTGGTATAAGACGAATCAGAAGGGTGAATCTGTAGTATGGAAACAAGCTGATGTGGTCGTGAAGGCTTATCATGAACTCCTCTATATGAAGCGGCAGATAGAGGAACTGTGTGGTGAATTGAAGTATGCAGAACGTATAGCGCGCGAGAATCTTCCGCTTATTGATACAAAGGTCGGTGAACTTGCACAAGAGCAAGATAGGCAAAAGCGTTTACTCGCTGAGATACAGCAAAAGCATGATGCGGAGAAGGCGACTTTGAATCAGGAGCAAGGCGTTGTAAACGATAAACTTAAGCGTCTGAAGGAACGCAAGGATTACTATGCCGCTCAGCAAATCGAGGAAGTGTTGAACCGTTGCGCCAAAGAGCTTACCGTAAAAGCAGAACTTGATGCCCTCAAGGATAAACTTGCTGACCTCACAGCACGATTCAACGATGTAACAAGCAAGTATAAGGTTCTGTGTCAGAATGTTAATAATCAGTTTGAGACTTTCAAACAAGCCCAGCAACAACGCATTCTTACAGAGGGACAGGAGAAACAGAATACTGACGAACGATTGCTGAAGGAATACAATACCACAAGAACAGAGATTGAGCAATCTTTTGCAGAGAAAATACAATCAGCAACCAATGCAATTGACTCCATCAAGGCAGAACAGAATGATTGCGACAAGGAACTTCTGAAGTTGAAGTATCTTGCGCCCTTTAAGGACGAGAAGGAAGCATTGAATCGCCAGTTGAATGAACTCCAACTCAACGAGAAGGAACTTGAAGGAAGAATCGGTTCGCTTACGTCTGAGGTAAATCGTGTTCAGACAGAGTATGACAAGAAGGAAGCTGAGATAAATGCAGATTATGCACGTCAGTTGGATGAAAAGCAAAAGCAGATAGATGCTATTGTTGAGCAGATACGAGACATTGATGGGCTACTTGACCGCACCAAAGGTTCGCTATACGAATGGCTTGAGGATAACAAGCCTGATTGGGAGCAGAACATCGGTAAAGTAATCAATGAGAAGAAGGTGCTCTATCAGACAGGACTTCATCCGCAGAAGGCTGATGGCGCAACGTTGTTTGGCGTAAAACTTGACCTGATTGATCTGCCTCTCAACGTGCGTAAACCAAAGCAATTGCAGGACGAGAAGGATTCTTTAGAGAAGGAACTAAAGCAGGCAAAGGTTGATTATGCAGAGATTCTTAATGGGCAGGAAAAGGCTATTGAAGAATTGAAGCGTCAGTTTACACCAAAGGTAAAAGAACTCCGTCAGCAGAAGTCGCTTGCTGAGACGGAACTCAATATGATTCCGCAGAAGCGAAAGGGTATCATCGTCAAGATAGAAGACTACGAAGCTAAGGCGAAACTGTTCATCGAAGAAAGACACAAAGATCTGACGAGCCGCCAGCAGAAGTTGGCTCACGACCTTACATCAGCACAAGATGTTCTTGAAAAAGTTAATAGTGACAAACAGAAGCACCTGAAGTCTTGTGAGAAAAAATACAATGATGCAAAGGATGCTAACGTGAAGCAGCATGCCGAACGTGTGGCTGCTATTAATGCTGAGATACAAGTTCGTGAACAAGAAGCTGATGCAGAACTGCAAAAGCTGAAGCAGCAGGAGGTTGATGAACTGAAAGGTCGTGGTGCTGATACTACTCTTGTGAAGGACTGCGAAGCGTGGATCAGCAAGACAGAAGGCGAGTTGAAGTACATTGACCAACATCGTAAACTGGTGTATGGCTATCAGCGTGATAAGGAAGAGCTCTTTGACCAAGAGGATAATCTGAAGAGCCAGAAGAAGATCCTTGCAGATAAGATTATGCAGTTGGACGAGAAGTATGGTCAGCGTATGCAAAAGCACGAACAGCTGATTGCATCCCTTGGCAAAGAACTTGGTGAGCGAAAGGAAGAAAAGAAGCGTCTTGAGGACGATTTGCAGAAGGCTGAGCGATTTGCCCATGACGAGAACCTCTGTCCACTGATGCTTGCTGATGCAAAAGAGAAACAGACGTTGCGCACTCCAGGACAAGCAGTTGACGAACTTACGGGCATCATCGTGTCACGTCAGTCGAAGCATAATCAGTTCAAGCAGAGCATCAATGTGTTCAAGGGGAATTTCTCTGCAAAAAACACGTTTAGTTTCCGAACAGAACTGACCATCGATGAGGATTACCTCGATTTCGCCAGCAATCTCGATGACTTCCTTATCAATAATAAGTTGGAAGAGTATCGCCGCAGAACGAGTGAGCGATACGTGGACATCCTTGCTCGTGTGTCAAAGGAGATGGGCGAGTTGACACGCCATGAATCGGATGTGGACAAGATTATTCATGATATCAACAACGACTTCAAGGAGCGTAACTTCGTGGGTGTTATCAAACTCATTGCCCTACAGTCAGTTCCATCGGCCGACAAAATGGTACAACTGATGAAACGCATCAAGGAGTTCAACGATGAGAACCAGTTTGCTATGGGCGAGATGAACCTTTTCTCAACCGTCAATCGTGATGAGGTAAACCAGAAAGCTGTTGGTCACCTGCTTGACTTCATGAAGTCGTTGACGGACAATCCTTCGCGCCAGTATCTTACGCTTTCTGATCTGTTCCAGTTGCAGTTCCGCATCATTGAGAATGACAACGATACGGGATGGGCAGATAAACTCTCGCATGTGGGTAGTGAGGGAACTGATACACTCGTAAAGGCAATGATCAACATCATGCTCATCAATGTGTTCAAGGAGAAGGTGAGTCGTAAGTTCGGTGATTTCCGCATCCATTGCATGATGGACGAGATAGGCAAACTTCATCCGCAGAATATCAAGGGCATCCTTGATTTTGCCAATGCTCGCAACATCCTACTTATCAATTCCTCACCAACGACTTACAACGTCTCTGACTATCGCTACACCTATCTGTTGCAGAAGGATGGCAAGTCGAAGACTATCGTTCATCCATTGATTTCGCAGAAATGAAGGTAACCGTTGCACTCATAGAAAAACTTATCCGTCTTCGCGATGGAGATTCATTACCCTCAAGCCAACTTAAGGGCGAGTGGGTAGAGGAATTGGTGCGTGATGGTGTCTTGATAAGTACATCGCACAAAAGCCGGAGATCGTTGTCTGCATCCAATGCTGATGCATTATGCAATGCTTTGGTCGCTGTAGATGAGAGATTTGTAGACATGGAACTGTTGCGCGAAACTTTGTTGTCGGAGAATGCGTTTCGTTCTCAACAGGCATCATCAACAGGTAATTCAAAGTTAGTGATGGTTCGCTCTTGCCCAGGTTTTCCGGTAAACTCCTATGAACCGATACCTTGTATGCTGAATGGACGAGAGTTTGTCGTGAATCCGCAAGAAGGTAGTTTTATTTTCGTTGCAGATTGGCAGGAGTTCAAGATTCCAGAGGACGTTATTGTGGTTGGAATAGAGAACATGGAGAACTTTCGCATGATTCGTCAGCAGCGAGAATTGTTCGAGCGGACAATAGGTTTACATCGTTTGCTGTTCGTCTCGCGCTACCCACAATCCTCGGACCTCCGCTCATGGTTGCAGGCAATCCCCAATCGCTACATCCACTTCGGAGATTTTGACCTTGCAGGCATCAACATCTTCCTAACAGAGTTCAATGCATATTTAGGTAATCGCTCATCTTTCCTTATTCCCGGAGATATAGAAGGACGACTTGTAAAAGGTTCGAAAGAAAGGTACAACGACCAATATCAGAAGTTCAAAAATGTAAATACAAATATTCCGGAGCTTCAGCATCTTATTGATTTTTTAAATAAGCATCATAGGTGCTATGATCAAGAGGGATATATAAGAATATAGGATTATGTTTCTCTACCAAAAACTCATAGATCGTTCCACTCTGCGACAGGGATTTCAGATTCCAGTGGAGTTTCATCACTTGTTGAAGGCGATGCCTGGTGGTATGCCTCGGCATGGAGAAACGCGGAGCGTGAAGGTTGTGATAGATGGCGTGGGGTATGATGCTCAGCTGAAGAACCAGGGCTTTGACCGTACGAAGTATGACGGACATGCTGACGTGATACAGATAAGGTATAGTGAGGGGTCGGAAATTGTGAAGCGGCTGCGTGAGGTATTTAGCTCCACTTGGAACTATGTGGAGAGCATCAAGAACTTGCCAGAGAATATCAACCGAAAGTTCACCATTCGCATTCCCGAGGAACATCAGGAGTTTCTTTCCCTAAGTGCCACGGATTTGCCTGACGTCTTCGTCGCCGATTGCATCACAACGGCAGTCAAGGCAGAAGTGAAGACCGAGGTGAGTACAATGTCGGAACTCGACTTTGAAACCTTCGAACCTCGAGAGGACAAGAGTGCTGGCATCAAGCAGGTTACTCGCCTGCAGAAAGTACGTCAGCTCGACCGCTCCATTGGTGACTCCCTGAAACTTCTCTACGATTACCGCTGCCAAATGACAGGCGAGAAGGTGGGCGATGAACACAATGCCTTGGTGGTAGAGGCTCACCACATCATCCCCTTCACAGAGAGTATGAACAACGATACCTCAAACATCATCATCCTCTCGCCCTCGTACCACCGCATCATCCACAAGGCAAAGCCTGTGTTTGATCGTCCAAGCCTCTCCTTTCATTTCCCTAATGGATTGGTGGAGAGGGTGAAGATAGATAAGCACCTGGCTAATGGATAAACGAGCATGGGATTTCTCTTTGCCGTTACGGCAAAGAGAAATCCTAATGACCGATTTGGGATAAACAAAAATAGTGTATATAATTATGAAG
>SAMEA3663036__coassemble_324_pt1 | contig 23151 bp, 14 predicted proteins | sample SAMEA3663036__metabat2_high_PE_022 | metagenome-assembled genome bin SAMEA3663036 (sample SAMEA3663036) | pig gut metagenome | biome: pig gut; feature: pig-associated habitat; material: faeces | place: France | collected 2012
ACGGCTCTGTAGATATTCCGTGGGGAATTATAGAACCAGTCCTGCGGCATCGGTGCCCCCACTAAATATCGGCTGAACCCATTGTTTCGCTTGCGCCACCCAATTATTTTACTTAACTCTCTGATTATCATTGTGCGTCATCTAATGGCGAACAAAAGTGATGAAGTCAGGAAGAAGTATATATATGATGTCTGATAAGGATTCTGCATGAAAAAAGGTCCGCCCTTCGCATCGAAATGGAAGGACGGACCCTATGAACTTCGTTTGATTCCCGACGGAGGGGAAGAAACGTGTGCCTGAATTATCTTACAAGCACCTTCTTGCCATCACGGATATAGATACCTCTCTGGGGATGTTCCACCTTCTGACCCTGCAGATTATAGGTTCCAGACTTCAGCCCACATACGGGGGACTGCTCCTGCTGGGGAACACTCTCCACAGGAAGCAGAGACTCATCGCCTACGTAGAAGTAATAGGTGGAGCAATTCAGGTCACCCAACTGGTAATTCAGTCCTAAGCTGGAGAAGGACAGCACATAGGCCTTGTTCTCCTCCAGGGGAGTGGTGAAGCGGAAACTAAGGTCGCTGAAGGTCTTCTCTTCGCCCTTCTTCATGGTGAGACTGGAAGAGATGGTGCAGGAACCCAGAGGAGTATCATCGTCATCGTCCCAGTTGGATACCGAGCAGGACAACCTCTTCTTGGACACTGTGGCAAGAGCCTTCACGGTGACACTCAGTTGGGGATTGGTGGTCACCATGCCGTTCTCCTTGGAGAGTTCCACATGGGTAATCTGGAAGATGGGCACTGTACCAGCCAACGTCACCCGATAAGGAACGGCATCGGGAGGCATAGGCATCCTCTGCCATTTGCCCAGGGGAACGCCCTCACTGCTGAGAGGGAGATAAGCGGGATAAATCTCGTAGGTTCCGTTCTCGGGAACGTAATCAAGGTTGAGCCCTATATAACTGTATCCGTAACCGGACTTGAGCGAACGTACTTTGGAACCAAAGCAGGGATACTCGGCACCTGTGTCCACATTACGAAGGATGGCACCCATGTCGGCATTCATAGGAATTACCGAAGAACCGCAGAACAGTCCACCAAGCAGATATGGGGTACCACGCGATACGGAACCCGAAACCTCCACATCCTTTGCAGAACAGAGGACGGCAGGACACTTCCCTTGAGAGGTCTCCACAAGTCCCATGGCCACCATGGAAACGTCGACCTTGGAACCTGGCTTGGCTGGCTGAATGCCTGTGATTATACTCTGCCCCTGGTCATAAGCAGCGGAACTGATACTGCCACCCGTACCATGATACTGAGGATGCAATGGATCGGCTCCTACCACCAGATAATAACCATTGGCCATACCGCTCCAGCCCCAGTTGAAATGGAAATAGCCCTTACCATCAAAGCCGTCACAGATGAAGGAGTGTCCCTCATTATTGCGTGTGTGGGCACTGTAGAACATGGGGCGTCCCTGCGACAACTCATCCAGAAGCATCTGTTGCCACTCATCATCGGTACATACGGCACGATAGGTCTGCTTGATGCCCTTGTCATAGCCGAAATAGTTGATCATGGCAGCGGCAGCATCAGAGTCATAGGCTCCACTGCCTGCCTCGGCATACTGCATATCCACAGCCACTCCGCAATGGTACATGAGCAAGGATACGGCATCGGCTTCCTCATCGGTAAAGGGCGTGTCCTCCATCTCGGAGGAACCATCTATGGCATGCACGCCATAGCAGTCCTTCATCTTATCCCATGGATATTCGGTACTGCCAAAGTTGGCAGAGAGGAGAGTTCCTGTGGAGGCCGTATAGCTGTGTGAACCGGTGCCGCGGGCAGGATATTTCCAGAAGTACATGAGCTGTGCCATGGCTGTGGCCACACATCCCACAGGCATATCCCGTTGCATCTTCTCCACACAGAGGCGGTTGTAGGGATCCATCTGGTCCCACTTGCTGCTGACGAGAGGTGCTACGGCATTGCCCTGAATGGGAGCCTTCTGGGGCTTGCTGGAGAGAATTGTCTGCAAGGAACTCTCTTCGTAGAAGTCAAGCCATTCACTCACCTGTGCCGGCATACGGTTCACATCAAAGGCATTGATACCGTAAGCCATCACTGCAGGCAGCAGGTCATCAGCTCCCAGGATGAGGGAGCGTCCGTCATCAGCGTTTTGGAATATATAGAACAATCGCACGTCCTGCTGCTCTGCCGTATGTACCAAGCGCAACCGCTCCTTGCTCACACCCGCCACCTTCATCTTGCCTGCATTCAAGCGAGCCAATGCAGCCTCGGGAGACAACTGTTCGGCAACTGCTGATGTACTTATGGCCAAGAGGAGCACCAACAGGGAAAAGACTTTTCTCATAGATTTCATAAGTAATAAAGGATAAAGTAAAGAAAGGGGAGCACCCAGAAGCACTCCCCTCTCTTGATGTTTATCTATTGGCAAGAGCACTCATTACTCTTCGTCCAGATAGCTGGTCACTATGAAGTAATCAGGATTGATACCGAAGGAACCTGCAGATACAGTCCACTTGAAGCCGAAGTAGAAGACATCGGAACCATCGGTGTAACCACCCTTCAGGAACAGGAACTCACTGTCTTTATCGGTAGTAACAGCTGATACCATGCCGTAAGTGGGATGAGAATATCCCGTGGTGTACTTATCACTCATGACGAGTACCTGATCAGGATTGGTCTCAGTGCTGCGATCCCACTTGAAGGTCAAGGGATAACCTGCAATCCATTCTGAGAAGCGGTACTGATCCAGCATGGGAGAATACTCCAAAACATCGTCCCAAGAAGCTCCAAAGAACTCTGTGACATATACACCCTCTGCAAATGGAACATAGTCCTCACGCAGAATGGTAAGGTCAATCATGGGCACCAGGTCACCATCTTCATAGGTGTAAGGAGCAGTATAGGTCTCGTCTACGGTTACCTGAACCTTATAGTTGGTGAAAGGTTCCATCTCCTTAGAGATAGCAATGGCATACTCTGCCTCTGCCTCATTTTCCTTGAAGGTGACTGTGGAAGCACCAGAGAAGATTCCCTGGGTACCACCCAACTTAACGGGAACCTGCAAAGCATTCGCTGTGTTGCCACTACGCACCAGTGTTACGTATACGGTATCCTCTGTGAGACCAATAACCTTGGAAGATTCATTGTCTTCAGAGAAATACACCTTGGTACTTGAATACTCAGGCTCAACATACTCCCTATCATGACATGACACCACCACCAAAGCGACGAGTGACAAGCAAATATATTTTAATGCTTTCATAAACAATGTATGTTATTAATGAATGATGAATGTTAATCTGTTACACCGTCGCGAAGGGAACCATTCTGTGCAGGCACAGGCTGATTGCCACCCTTATTGTCTTCAAGAGCACTGTTATTGTCCATCTCCTGCTGGGGGAAGCGAAGCAACATGTAAGGATCGCCATACTCCACATTGAACTGGAATGCGGTGGGATAAGGATTGCTTGAATCACCACTGTGGAAACGAACTACAGGCTTCTTCAGGCGCATGATATCGCTCATGGCGAAACCTTCACCCCAAAGCTCTACACGACGCTGGAACCAAATCTCATTGGAAAGAGCTTCGGCAGGATCCAGAGCATTGGCCAACCTGGCAGAGATGCTGTAAGCAGGATCACGGTAAGTCTTCACAAAGGTCTCAAGCACTTGCTTAGCCTCAGACTCCTTGCCGCTCTTGGCCAGACCTTCAGCCTTGATGAGATACATTTCCTCAACACGCATGAAGGGGAAGTCGCTGCTGTTGACCTCAGAACCGATGCCGGCCTTCATACCGAACTTCACATTCACGTAAGCATCCATGGGCTCCTTCACGTCGGGAATGACCAGGCCAACAATTTCCTGACCAGATGCATCACCCCAGGTAAGACCATTCAGGTTGGGTGACTGTAGGTCGGCATCGAGCCACCAGCCCTTACGAACGTCGGTAGCAGGAATCTTGTCGAAGAGAAGCTTGTTGATGTGGGTCCAGCAACCTGCACCTGCATAAGAAAAGCTAGAGAAAGAAGAATGCCAAGAACATGTAGTGGCAAAGGGATAAATGTTGGACATATCCACGGTCATATCAGAGCCCCACATCCAGTTGTGCTCAGAGAGAACACAGAAAGCAGGAGTGCTGATTTCTGCCATAGAGGCAGGAGTGCAACCAGAGAGTTCAATGGCCTTCTGAGCATCCTCAGCAGCCTTGGCCCACTCTTCCATAGCCAGATAAGCACGTGCACGCAGACCATAAGCCACAGCTCCGCTCACCTGACTCTTGTTGGAAGGAGTGAAACCCTCCAGATGTTCACAAGCAAAGTTGAGGTCACTGATAATCAAATCGTACACCTCAGCCACGGTAGCGCGAGGATTGTCGGCAGCATTGACGGTTTTCTCTGTTACGATGGGAACACAGAGATCATCCTTGTGGTCAACATAGTTGAACTGGAAGGCAGAAGCCAGCCACAAGTAATCATATGCACGCAGGGCACAGGCCTGAGCACGATGATTGATAACGGTTTCGTCGGTAGACTCGGCAGAGTAGTTCGTCAACACGTCATTGGCAATCTTAATCTGCTTGTAAGGAGTGATGTAACGGATATAGGGGTTGGCATAGTTTGCGTTACGTGAACTCCACTCTCCACATGTGCTGAACCAGTTGTAACCGATATCAGCAATCCATGCATCACTTGCTTCCAAGTCGGCAGACAAGCACATCATGGGGAAGCCCCAGTCATCGGGACTACTAGAATTAAGAGCCCCCTGAGGCTCGGCCATCATAGAAAACATACCATTGAACAGAGCCTCGGCACGCACAGGCAAAGCCTGGTTGACGTCCTGCAACTGATCAGAAGTAAGACTGCCGCCCTCATACACCTGCTCATTCACTTCATCACATGCGGCAAACAGCAATGAAGCAAGAACAACAGCGGAATATATCTTTAGTTTCATACTTACTTATTCTTTTAATGATTAAAACTTAACACTGAAACCAGCTACGATGCTACGTACGGGAGTGTAGTAGCCAGTGCTGTATCTGCCAGTACCGCTGGTCATAGAGCCGATGCCCAAAGTGGTACGAGGATCAAGACCCTTGCGAGCACTTACGACTGCCAGGTTCTGACCTGACAAATATACACGCAGAGAACCGATTCTGGCCTTGCTCAAGAGAGCCTTGGGGAAGGTGTAACCCAGAGTCAGGTTGTTGAGGCTCAGATAATTTGAGCTGGTCAGGAAATAGTCACAATTGGTCTGTGCGAGAGCACCCCACATATCATCCTTCCAGAGAGGAATGTTGGAGTTGGGGTTGGTGGGAGACCATGCATTGAGCAGATCCTTGTGCATGTTGCTACCCTTCTGGTCCTGAGTCCACATCAGAGCCTGGTAAGCACCATCATAAACCTGTCCACCGAGCTGATAAGACAAGCTTGCGCTCAAGTCGAAGTCCTTCACGCGGAGTGAAGTACCGAAGCCGCCGAACAGTTTGGGCAGAGAAGAGCCGCACTCATACTTGGTGGCATCAGTAGCAGAATTGGTGGTCACACGGTTGGTGGTCATAGTGTACTTACCCTTACCGAGTTCCTCAGCCTTTGCCTGTGAAATCTCATTACCCTGGAGGTCGAAGTAGTGGTTATCATCCTTGTAATACAAGGCTGCGCCACAACTCTTGTCCACACCAGCATACTTGAGCATATAGGTCTCGTAGATAGAGCCACCCTCGCGCAGGATAGAGTTGCTGTACTTGATACCTTCCTCTGCATAAGCAGGATCCAGCTTCAGGATCTTGTTCTTGTAATGTGTGAAGTTGAGGTTCAGACTCCACTCCACGTCCTTGGTACGCACGAGCACGCCTTCCAAGTCAACCTCGATACCATGGTTCATCATGCTACCCACGTTGACAGGGAGCTGTACGTCGGTACCAAAACCAGAAGACAGGGGGAAGTCCTTATAGAACAGCATGTCGGTGGTCTTCTTCACGAAGTACTCAACACTACCGTTCAAACGTCTCTTGAAGAAGTTGAAGTCGAAACCAACGTTTATGGAATGTATCTTCTCCCAAGTGAGCTCATCGTTACCCTTCTGAGTCAGAGTGGTACTGTACTCGCCTGTAGTGGGATTGTAAGAGGGAGAATACATATCGGCATATACATAGTAGCTGCCAAGGCCCTCGTTACCCTGCAGACCATAGCTAGCCTTGAACTTCAGGAGGTCAATCCACTCCTGGTCCTGCAGGAACTCTTCCTTGTTCATAGCCCAAGCAAAGCCTGCGCTGCCGAAGTTACCCCAGCGATGACCGGGAGCGAAACGTGAGCATGCATCACGACGATAGCTTCCGTCCACGAAGAAACGGTCATCGTAATCATACTGTGCACGCACGAACACACCCTCAGTCATATAGTTCTGAGTGTATGAACCTACAGAACGGTTGTCCTTACCCAGAGCATTGTTCAACTCACCTACGAAGGGGTTGAAGAGGTGGTCACTGGAACCGCTTATGCTCTGAGACTTCAGGCGATACTGCTCATAACCGAGCAATGCATCCAGAGAGTGCTTGGAACCATTGAAATCAGTCTTATAGTTGGCCAGATACTGGTTGTTGACAGTGAATGTGCGGTCGTGAGAAGCAGAAGCAGCACCGTCAGTAGCAGTCTGGCTACCGAATGCGCTATAAAGAGCATTGCCACGGCTGTTGACACTGGTAACAGCGATGTTGGCTGTCAGGTTCAGACCTGTAACAGGAGTAATCACAGCGCTCCAGTTGCCGTTGAACATATCTCTGTAGTTCTTGGTACGGTCATAGACATTGTCGCGGATGGCGTTACCGGTCATACCAGTACGCTTGAAGTTGGTGGTGGTACCGCTATCATATACAGGTACACCATTCTGAGTCTTGATGCTTCCGTCGGCATTACGTACATACAAGGGATAGATGGGAGCCACGGTATTGGCAGCATAGAACATATTGCCGCTGCTTCCCCAAGATGTACCATAGTCAGGCTGCTGAGAATCAGAATAGGTATAGTTCATGTTGCTGGTGACGCGCAACCAGTTGCGAGCCTGATAGTCCACATTCACACGACCATTGTAACGCTTCAGACCTGAGTTGTCCACGATACCCTCATTGTTGAGGAAGCCAACACCTGCATAGTAGCTCAGACGGTCGCTGGCACCGCTCAGGTTGATGTTGTACTCCTGACGGAAACCGTTGTGGATGGCCTGGTCGTACCAGTCATCGGGAGTATAGAAGAACTCACCATCTGAGTAGCCCAGCTGTGCATGGGGGTTGAGACGGAAGTTGGTACCGATGAGATTCTCGCCCTTGGGCAGGGTATAAACCTGATAACCCAGACCGCCATTGTTGGCATCAAACAGACGATTGTTGGCATCAGCATAAGCCTCTGAAGCGCTCATACCGCTGTTGATGTTGGAGTTGTAGAGACGCTTGAAGAACATCTCATAATACTGACCGGGATCAGAAATCATGTCATAACGGGGAACCATAGCGCTGTTGCTACCCCACTTGGCATCGAAGCTGATTTCTGCCTTCTGGTCACGACCCTTCTTGGTGGTCACCAAGATAACACCATTGGCACCACGAGCACCATAGATGGCTGCTGAAGAAGCATCCTTCAGTACGGTGATGCTCTCCACATCAGCGGGATTGAGGCTGCTCAAGCCACCCTCATAAGGTGAGCCATCGAGCACAACCAGAGGTGAATTGCTGGCATTGATGGAGCCGATACCACGAACAGTGATACCAATACCGCTGCTGGTAGGGTCACCATTGTTATCCGTGAACTGCACACCAGGAGCAGTTCCCTGCAGGGCATTGGAAACACTGGTGGTAACCAGTTTCTCAATGTGGTCACTGCCGATTACCGCAGCAGAACCTGTGAAAGCACTACGCTTGGCAGTACCGTAGGCAACCACCATCACATCCTGCAAATCAGTAGCTACAGACTCCATATTAATGGTCATCTTTGCTGCGGACTTCACCTCTACAGGCTTCATACCCATGCATGTAACTACCAATGTGCTACCCCTGGAGGGAAGGTTCTTGAGGGTGAACTTACCATCCATGTCGGTCAAGACGCCCTGTGTGGTGCCCTTCACCTTCACAGTCGCTCCAACGAGAGGTTCGCCCGTCTCGCTATCAATAACCGTACCGGTCACCTGCTGCTGGGCGAAAGCGATGCCTGCACTCATAATTGCGCAAGCAAGGAACATAAGAATTTTCTTACCCATGTTGATTTTGAAAAGTTGATTAATAAACTGTAATATGCTTTTTCTAATTTTACGTCTATGTCTGTCACTGTGTCTTTCCGGCTCCATCATAGCCCTTCTTCACATTCCTCAAATCCGCTTCTAAGGTCTACTAATATGTCACCATAACACTATACGGGCGCAAAATTAGCATTTTTTAATCAAACAGTCACATAAATGTATAAAAATGTTGTCTTTAGACGCAAAATACTTAGGATTTAATCATCTTAATGCCACATTTTTACCTCTTATGAAAGACAATCGGCAGAAGATAGTAACATATTGGCAGAGACTGGGCGTAATCCCTTCATAATGCTGGCTCTATGGATGAAAAACAGACAGGAAGGGATTCACGCGACTCCATTTTTGCCGTAACTTTGCCATACGGATTTTAAAACCTATATATATATAATAATGAGAAGAACTATGAAATGTATGGTCGTTCTGCTGACGACCATGACCATCAGCATGCATGCTCATGCACAGCTGAAGAACATCCTGAAGAATGTGGCCTCTGAGGCCATCAGCACTGCCACCAGCGGGAGTGCCGCATCAGATGTACTGAATGGATTGGCTTCCAAGTTGCTGGGAACAGACACAATCTGCAGTGAGAACCTGGTAGGAACATGGACTTACACGGAGCCCTGCGTGACCTTCGAAAGTGAAAACCTGCTGACCAGCGTGGGCAGTACATTGGCAGGGCAGAAGGTGGAGAGCGCTCTGGCCAAACAACTGACTGCGATAGGATTCACCAAAGGGAAGTTGGTACTGACCCTGAATGCAGACAGCACGGGAGTGATAAGTCTGAGCGGCAAAGAGGTGAAGATAAACTGGGGCGTGGAGAAGACCAATCTGATGCTAACCTTCCCGATAACGAAGAAGAGTATCGACATGAATGCCAAGCTGACAGGCAACACGCTCCAATTGTCCATGAATGCCCACAAACTGGTCACCCTGCTTTCGGCCATCTCAGAGAAGGCAAGCACGGTAAGCAGCACCTTAGGGACGCTGAACAGTATGATGAAGAACATCAAAGGAATGTACCTGGGCCTGAAATACACCAAACAGGACGGAGCCGCAAAGAATCAGTGATACCCTACTGAAACAGCCGAAACGCGCAGGCAAGTATCGGTTCACCAGATTGATCATGGAGGGGAGACAGTGACCCGTATGGGGGTGCGTCTCTCCTCCCTTTTCTCTTGTCCAAAATAGGACTGACGATTTCTGTGCCAGTTTTGCCCATCTCAGACGCAAGTACTTGCAACCGCTCCCGCAAGTACTTGCATCCGTCCCCGCAAGTACTTGCACCAATCATCAGGGAACATGCAATCAGGGCTGGACTCCATACGGAATCCAGCCCTGACTATGTTATATCACATACAGGTCAACAAGTATCCCCGCCGATGAGTGGAGAGGATGCTCAGTCTTCCTCAAGCAGATGTTTCAGGAAATCATCCAAGTCGTCCGTCAAGCCATCTATCATCTTGTTGTCAAGCACCAGTGTCTCTTCATTGTCTATGAGCACCAGGTCCTGCAGCGTCTCATGATCCTCATCAATCAAGACAAAGGAGAAAGGCTTCAGGATGCTCATCTCCTCAATGGAAGAGCGCATTTCCTCGATGCAGCGCCGGAGAATAGGAGTCACTCCCTCAAAGAATCCATCCTGAGGAACCTTTATCCACTCCTCCACTACACATCTGTCCAGTTCCTCGTCATCATCATTATACGTTCTGATTTCTCCCGTATAGGGACTGACCAGGATGTGGAGATCTGTCATCACAGGATCGGCATCCGAGGGGAACCTTGCCACCACCTTGCGCAGTGTGCGCTCTATCTGGTGGATAGTCTGTTGACTTGCTTTCATGTGTGTATCGAAATAAGGTGATAATCAAAGGTTACGTCCGTGGCAGTTCTTGAACTTCTTGCCACTTCCGCAAGGACAAGGATCGTTTCGTCCGGGAAGTTTCTCGGCACGTATAGGCTGCACGGGCTGACGGTCGCGAGTATCCTGACCTGCAGCTGCACGCTGTGCCGCGCTGGCAGCTTCTCCACGAGACTCTTGCAGACGAGGCTGTCGACGTGTGTCAGGTGCCTGCTGTGGCAACTCATCAGCCTCGGTGCGGGGACGCAACTCAGGGATGATGGCACGCATCATGATGCCCACGGCACGGTCATTGATACGGTTGACCATCTCGTCAAAGAGTTTCACGCTTTCGAGCTTGAAGATGAGCAAGGGATCCTTCTGCTCGTAGCTGGCATTCTGCACACTGTGTTTCAGTTCATCCAGCAGACGCAGGTTCTCCATCCAAGCCTCATCAATAGTGTGAAGCATGATGGTCTTGTGGAAAGCTGTTACCACCGACTCGGAATGAGTCTCATAGGCTTCTTTGAGATTTACCCTGATGCCATACTGATGCTGACCTGCTATCACGGGCACACCTATCATCTCATAGTTCTGTCCCTCGGGGCTTTCATAGATCATAGTCACCACCTTGTTGGCATTGGCAGCCATGACTTCGTTCTTCTGTCGGAAGCGTTCCAGCACACTCTGATAAGCTTTCTCGGCCAGCTCATCGGGATGCATGGACTCCTTCTCCTGTGCAGTAAAGGGAACTTCCATGGCCATGACCTCCAGGAAGCGCTGACGGCATCCCTCCCAGTCATTGTTCTCTATGATATTGCACACGCGGTCCCATATCATGTCGCTGATATCCATGCCCAGTCGCTCACCCATCAATGCATGATGACGCTTCTCATAGACTACGGTGCGCTGCTTGTTCATCACATCATCATACTCGAGCAGGCGCTTACGCACTCCGAAGTGGTTCTCCTCCACCTTCTTCTGTGCATTCTCGATGCTGCGGGTAATCATGCTGTGCTCTATCATCTCTCCGTCCTTGAAGCCCAGTTTGTCCATCACACGGGCAATACGCTCGTTGGCAAACAGACGCATAAGGTTATCTTCCAATGAAACGAAGAAGACACTGCTGCCGGGGTCTCCCTGACGTCCGCTTCGTCCTCTCAGCTGACGGTCTACGCGCCGGCTCTCATGGCGTTCCGTACCGATGATGGCCAGTCCGCCTGCAGCCTTCACTTCGGGAGCCAGTTTGATATCCGTACCACGACCTGCCATATTGGTGGCAATGGTTACATTACCGAGCATGCGCTCCTCTGCCTTTCCATCCACCATCACTGTGCCCTTCTGACACTGACCGGCCAGAGCCACGATGTCGGCCTCTTTCTGATGCAACTTGGCATTCAATACCTGATGAGGTATCTTACGCAAAGAGAGCATACGGCTGAGCAGTTCGCTTATCTCCACGCTGGTGGTACCTACCAGAACAGGACGTCCCGACTCGCGCATGCGAACTATCTCCTCTATGACGGCATTGTATTTCTCACGCTGTGTGCGATACACACGGTCGTTCATATCCGTACGAATCACGGGACGGTTGGTGGGAACCTCCACAACATCCAGTTTGTAGATATCCCAAAACTCGCCAGCCTCTGTTACTGCCGTACCTGTCATACCCGACAGTTTGTGATACATGCGGAAATAGTTCTGCAGGGTAATGGTGGCATAGGTCTGTGTGGCATCCTGCACCTTTACATGCTCTTTGGCTTCCACAGCCTGATGCAAGCCGTCGCTCCACCGTCTGCCTTCCATGATACGGCCAGTCTGCTCATCCACTATCTTCACCTCTCCATCCTGAATGACATAGTCATCATTGAGGTTGAACATGGTGTAAGCCTTGAGGAGCTGCTGAATGGTGTGCACACGCTCACTCTTGATGGCGTAGTCATTGTACACCTTGTCCTTCTGTGCCAGTTTCTCCTCATCGGGAATATCCGAGGCTTCTATCTGAGACATGACAGAGGCAATGTCGGGGAGGACAAACAGCTGGGGGTCATCCACCTGCTGAGCCAACCATTCGTTACCCTTGTCGGTGAGGTCCACGCTCTTCATCTTCTCATCCACCACAAAGTAGAGAGGATCGGTGGCTTCAGGCATGCGGCGGTTGTTGTTCTCCATGTATATCTCTTCGGTGGAGAGCATACCTGCCTTGATACCCGGTTCTGAGAGGAACTTGATGAGAGGTTTGTTCTTGGGCAGAGCCTTATGACTGCGGAAGAGAGCAAGGAATCCCTCTTCGGTCTGCTTCTTGTCTTTCTTCTCCGTTCCCTCGGATATCTCCTTGCGGGCATCTGCCAGATACTGAGTGGCCAACTTGCGCTGCACATCCACCAGGCGCTCCACCAGAGGCTGATACTGCTCAAAGAGCTGATCGTCCCCCTTGGGCACAGGTCCTGAGATGATGAGAGGAGTACGGGCATCGTCGATCAGCACGGAGTCCACCTCGTCCACGATGGCAAAATTATGCTTGCGCTGTACCAGGTCCTTAGGATCCTGAGCCATATTGTCACGCAGATAGTCGAAGCCGAACTCATTGTTGGTACCAAAGGTGATGTCGGACAGATAAGCCTTTCTGCGCTCTGCACTGTTGGGACGATGCTTATCGATGCAGTCCACACTGAGTCCGTGGAACATATAGATGGGGCCCATCCATTCGGAGTCACGCTTGGCCAGATAGTCATTCACGGTCACCACATGGACACCATTGCCCGTAAGAGCATTCAAGAAGACAGGCAAGGTGGCAGTAAGAGTCTTACCCTCACCAGTGAACATCTCGGCGATTTTGCCCTGATGCAGCACTGTGCCTCCAAAGATCTGGACATCGAAGTGCACCATATCCCACTTCATGTCATTTCCGCCGGCTATCCAATGGTTATGGTATATGGCCTTGTCGCCATCTATTTCCACAAAGTCATGAGTGGCGGCCAGGTCGCGGTCGAAATCTGTTGCGGTGACCACTACTTCTTCATTATGAGCGAAGCGCTCGGCAGTACTCTTGACGATGGCAAACACCTCGGGACGGGCCTGATCGAGTGCCTTCTCCAGTGTATCCAGCACATCCTTCTCCAGCTTGTCTATCTGCTGGAAGATGGGTGCACGGTCCTGGATGGGTGTACCTGGAATGCTGTCCTGCAACTGCTTTATCTGCTGGCGAAGAGGTGCTGCAGAATCCTGGATGCCTTTTCTAATCTCCTGCACCCGTGCACGGAGTTCGTCATTGGACAATGCCTGCACCGCAGGATATGCCTGAATGACCATGTCCACCAGTGGCTGGTATGCCTTCAGGTCTCTCGTCTTCTTGTCTCCAAATATCTTGGTCAGTATATTTACGAAATTCATGTATCTAAGAGGGAATCTAAATGGTAAAACAAATAAAAACTAATAATTCAAGGGAGGCAAAGGACATCCGTTTGGAGCACGGATACGCATAGCCTGCGCCAGGGTGGGAGCCACCTGGTCCACACTGACAGGTATACGCACCTTTTCAGCCTTTATGCCGCAACCCATCATGATGAGTGGGAAGCCCACATAGGATTCGCGGCTCAATTGTTTCTCGTATGTATTTTCGTTGTACAATATCCATCCCGGTGAGACTTGTATCATCACATCTCCCGAATGGCGTGTGTTATAAGCATTGCGCAGTTTGCTGATGCCGGGTGTCCATGCTCCATTGGCCAGACGCTGACTGGTATAGACATCCTTCACACCACTCAGCTGGATGAGGAAGTCGGCACAACGCTCCAGCACTTCTGTCAGCTTGAGACTCTTGCTCTCTATGAGTTTCAGATTGATGTACAACTGATTCTTGTCTACAGTATCTATATACTGCCCGGGGCCGTAGACGGCTATCAGGTACATATTGAGCAGGAGCTGCGCTTTGGTAATGGAAAAGACTCCCGTGGGGATACGCCACTGACTGAGGTCGTCGATATCCTCGGCATCGGTATAGCCTGTGCTCGTAAGCACAAAGAGAGCATTCCCCTGGCCCACCTTATCCTCCACCGCACGGATGAGGGTAGAGATCTGGCGGTCCAGGCGTGCATAAGTATCCTGCATCTCTACGCCATAACGGGATACTCCCTGATGCTCATAGGTGCCGGCATACAAGGACACATTGAGCATATCCGTCAGGTTGTCCTCTCCCATATGGGATTGTTCCATGGCATAGCAGGCAAACCGCACTACCTCTTCGTTCACACGGGCACTGGACTTATATGCCACAAAGCGGCGGTCACCGCTGAACTTATGCTTGAAAGGTTTCTTCTTGCCACGCTCGGAGAAATAGGCAAACTGGTCGACAGAGTCGTTCAGGGGAGTCCATTCTACAGAACCTATGCGATCCACCAGCGAAGAGTCACGGTCATAGTCATAGGCCCACTTGGGATATTCCCCATAATAAGAGGATGCCGACCATCGGCCTGAATAATCTTCTATCCAGAAAGCTCCGTCGGCAGCATGACCTGCAGAGAGAATGGCCGACTCCTTATCGGGAGCCACACTGACCACCACCCCCCTACCATTGGTGGCTATCTTCAATTCGTCCCCAATGGTACTGACAGCCAACGAAGCAGGTGAACATTGGTCTGCTGTAAACTGACAGGAGTATTTCTCATCGGCTACGCAATGGACCGGACAGAGCGACTGACGGTCGAGCCATCTGGTACCCACAATACCATTCTCGTAGGGACTGGTCCCTGTAACCAGACAAGCCATGGCGGACGCACGGTCGGGAGCATTAAAGGGATACTCTGCCTGAGTGTACATACGCCCTTGCTCCATCAGTCGGAGAAGCCCATCCTCACCATAGAGAGGAGCAAAGGCTTGCAGATAATCACTGCGCAACTGATCGACCACCACATTCACCACCAGTCGGGGTACGGCTGTAGCTGTCTGTGCCTCTGCGCCCACCACCGTCATTAGGGTCATGAGCGAACAAAGCAGTCTGTATCGGACTATGGGACTATTCACTTTCTATTCCTTCTGCAGAAAAGATAAAAACCAATTGGCCTTGTGAGTAAACACATGGTCAAAGGTACAACTATATTCCCAAATACCTGTGGAATAATTGGGTAAAATAACAGGAAAGGAGTCAAAAAGCAGAAATAGATCCCCCACCATCGTGCTCTCCACAACTCTCTACGGCAAGCCGAGAAATACAGGCCAAACAAGGCCAATGGCGTGAATGGCCATATCAGCCAGTTGGAATCCACAGCAGGATGCTCGGAAAAAAGGAACATGAAGAGAAGCAGAACACCCACCAATCCCTGAGCCGAGAGAAGCAACATACTCCATAACGTGAACAAGCGCCTCTGCATCAACTCCACCAGGACCACCAGGACGCAAAGAGCAAACAGCCCCCACCCTACCTGACGGGGAGAGAGAGGGAATTCGGCCTCTATGGGAAGAGTTCGGCCTGGAGTCAGAATCCTCTTCTCTGCCACAAGCGGACGCTGCTGTCCATCCTCCCCTATGATGACAGCCCCATCGGCATACCACATCAAATACTCAGGAGCAAACATGGCTGCACGGTCAGATGCCAACGTATCAACAGCCGACCCAAGCAGGAAATCATCGCCCTCGGCTGCCCAAGGATGTCCCTGTGTATATTCATGCAGAATATCTCGGGTGGTACGCTGGGGCAACCTGGCAGGATAAACCACCCTGCCCCGCACACAGCGCTCTATCACATCACGCACCATCGTGGTGCAGTTGTTGTAGAGGAAGTTATAGCGATACTCACGATTCTCGGGACGGCAGTTCCAAATCAAGTAGGCCATCATCATACGGGCTTCCTCCCCACTCAACTGGAGTATCTGTTCGGTGACACGCGACCCCCGCTCTGTGTAAGACCTTATAAATCCGTCAAAATACACGGCATCTACCATGTAGTCACATTGCCCAAGGACAAAGCGCCAGATAAAGTAAGGCTGAGAGAATGAAAATACGCCATAGTTGAACACGATATCCTTCCCCCGCGCAAAATCCACACATCGGATGGCAGTATGACCATAGAGCGAATACACCTCCTGACCAGGCGAGCAGGTCAACAGGCTCACCCGTATACTATCCTGAGCCTGCCCATTCTCCTCCGCAGCCTGTTCCACAACCACTGGAGTCTCCTGTGCATTCATCACGAACGGCATCCACAAAGCCATCAGTATGGCAATAATCCTTATGCTTACTCTCATATCGGTGCAAAGGTAGTACATTTTACAGAAAAGAAGGAAAAGTTGCCTATACAAACTCCTATACATTATAATATATATACGCGTGCGCGAGGAGAGGACGACGGACGAGACCACAAGCAAGAGCGCGTTTTGAAGCATCTGAATACATTAAACTTACACATCAAGTCTATTATTGAGCGAAAAGTCATACCTTTGCAACGATGAAACTGATTGTTGACATAGGTAACTCGGCTGCAAAACTTGTAGCCTTCGATGGAAATACGCCTATAGAACAGATAAAAACCTCGGGAAAAACCCTGGAGGGACTGGATGCCTTTGCTCAAAAGCATCATTTCACACGAGGCATCGTGGGAACGGTGACAGGCATTACTCCAGAAGCAGAGAAGGCACTGGATGCCCTTTGCTTCCCCGTGATGCGTTTTACACCCGACACGCCCATACCCATCACCAACCGATACCGGACTCCCCAGACACTGGGAGCAGACAGGCTGGCTGCTGTGGTGGGTGCACGTGAATTGAAACCTGATGAGAACCTGCTCATCATCGACGCCGGCACATGCATCACCTATGAGATAGTGGACAAGATGGGCAATTACTGGGGAGGGAACATTGCTCCTGGCATGCAAATGCGTCTGCACGCATTACATGATTTTACCGCCCGGTTGCCTCTTGTAGATGCCGACGGGGAAGTTCCTGGAATGGGATACGACACAGAGACTGCCATACGCGCAGGAGTTCTGCGTGGGATGAAGTACGAGATAGAAGGGTACATCAAATCCATGCGTGCCAAGTTTCCCAGCCTGCAGGTATTCCTCACAGGAGGTGACAGAATCAATTTCGATGAAGGAATCAAGAGCATGACCTTCACAGACAAATACATCGTCCCCAGGGGACTGAACAAGATTTTGGACTATAATTATGACAAGAAATAGCTGTAAGACCGTCCTTTTGCTCCTCATGACATTCATGGCAGCATGGGCAAATGCACAGACCAATGGAAGTAACTCATCATACTCCCGTTTCGGTTTAGGCACCTTGGCCGACCAATCCCAGGGATATGCCCGCGGCATGGGTGGCGTAGGCATAGCATTGCATCAGGGCAACAGGGTGAACATGCTGAATCCTGCCTCTTATGCATCCATAGATTCACTCAGCTTTATCCTGGATGTGGGTATGAGTCTGTCTGCCGGACGAATGAAGGAGGGAAATAACACTCTGAACATCAAGAACTGCAGCTTGGACTTTGTAAATGCAGGACTGAGACTGCATCGCGGACTGGGTCTCTCCTTCGGCTTTGTACCCTTCAGCACCATAGGATACAGTTTCTATACCGAAAGGCCTGTAACCAACGACCAGACCACCACCCTACCCATCAAGACTACAAGTACTTATCAGGGAAGCGGCGGTCTGCATCAAGCTTACATAGGACTGGGATGGCAGCCCGTGGCCAATCTGTCGGTGGGTATGAATGCCAGTTTCATCTGGGGTGAATATTCACACACCATGGCACAGACGTTTACTGAAGGAGAATCCAACAGCAGTTCGTATAGCGGACTCAATTCCACCCACTATGCCGAACTGAAGACATACAAGCTGGACTTCGGTGCCCAATACCCCATTCGCATTACGCCCAACGACTGGATAACCATCGGAGCGACCGTCGGACTTGGACATAAGATAAAGTCGGATGCCACACTCACACGCTATACCACTGTAGGTGACAGTACTGAGGTAACAGCCCAGTCACCCTTCGACTTACCATTCACCTATGGAGGAGGCGTGGCATGGCAACACAAGAACAATCTGCTGGTGGCTGCCGACTATAAGTTTGAGAAATGGAGTGATTGCCGGACACCCCACAGCAGCACCGAAGGTAATCAGTTGAGCTATTTCGGTGCCAAGGGCGACTATGAGAATCGCTCACGATATGCCGTAGGTGCACAGTATACACCCGACCCCACCGACAAGCATTACATGAAGCGCATGCAATACCGTATAGGTGCCAACTACTCCACTCCCTATCTGCGTGTCAATGGTGCAGAAGGACCCAGCGAGATGACACTCTCGGCAGGAGTAGGGTTACCCATAAGCAACCACAACAGCAGCCGGTCTGTGGTAAACATCAATCTGCAATGGCTGCGCCGCCATCCGGCAAGCTCCAGCCTCATTTCCGAGAACTATTTCCTGGTCAACGTGGGTCTCACCTTCAACGAAAACTGGTTTATGAAGTTCAAGATTCAGTAACCCAGAGTGAGGAAAATGCATCATCGGAAAAGTTCTTTTGGAAGTTACCAACTCCTGGGACTGATGGCTATCGTCATGTTCCTTGCCTTCTCATGCACTACAGAGACGGAACACATGGCTGAAGCCATCAGCGAGTCAGACTCTCTGCCCATGATGCACTCCACGGGTATCAACACACTCATCTCCGACTCGGGTGTGATGCGATATAGGATGATAGCAGAGGAGTGGGATATCTATGACACTCCAGGACGTCCCACCACATGGAAATTCATGAAGGGGCTCTTCATGGAGAGATTTGATGAGCATTTCCATATCGACCTGTTTGTTCAGGCTGATACGGCTTATCTGCACGAACAGCGCACATGGGAACTGCGCGGGCGAGTGGTCATCCGTAACATGAAGAACGAGGTCTTCCATACCGAAGAACTCTTCTGGGATATGACCACCCACGAGATGTGGAATCATCAGCACATGCGCATCACCACACCTGAGCGCGAACTGGAAGGTACAGAGTTCCGGAGCAATGAGCAGATGACTCGTTACAGTGTGAGCAACTCCTCAGGCGCATTCCCCATTGAGGATACACAAAACACGCCTGCTGCAGACAGTGTGACCACGGTTCCCGATACCACACAAAAGATACTCCCGCCCAAGCCCACCATGCAGGAGCACAACAGAGACAGGAAAGCACCCGAAGGTATGCGGTTCCCACCTGCCCCAGACAAGAGATAGTCAATAACACTCATGACCACAAGTACACAACTCATCATAGGCATCATCATCGTACTGCTGTTCTCGGCCTTCTTCTCAGGCACGGAGATAGCCTTTCTGTCGAGCAGCAAACTGAGATTTGAGATGGATCGCGAGCGGCAGGGATTCACCAGTCGGCTTATAGATACGTTCTACAACCATTCCAGCGACTTCATCTCCACCATACTAATAGGCAACAACATTGCCCTGGTCATCTATGGCATCCTGATGGCAAGGCTTGTCAATGACCTCATCCTCACGCCTCTGGGCATTCATAATCCCAATGGATATTGTCCCAATGATGCTGTCTGCCTGCTCATACAGACATTGCTGGGCACAGCCATCACCATTGTGACAGGAGAGTTTCTTCCTAAAACTCTGTTCCGAATCAATCCCAACCGCATGCTCACCATCTGTGCCCTGCCTGCCTATGTCATATACATATTACTGTGGCCCATAAGCAAGTTCACCAGCATGCTCAGCAAACTGATGCTCCGACTCCTGGGACAGAAGACAAGCAAGGCCAAGAATGACAAGACCTTCAGAAAGGCCGACCTGGACTACCTTATCCAAAGCAACATCGAGAGCGCCGAAGAGGGTGGGAATATCGAGGACGAAGTGAAGATATTCCAGAATGCCTTGGATTTCAGTAGTGTCAAGGTAAGAGACTGCACCATCCCCCGTACGGAAATCAATGCTGTGGACGAACAGACAGACTCCGCCACTCTGCTCAACACCTTTGTGGAAAGCGGTCACTCAAAAATCATCGTCTACCGAGGAGACATCGACAATATCATAGGCTTCATACACAGCTCGGAGATGTTCCGACTGTCCCCAGGCGAAGACTGGCGCACCCGTGTGAAGGATGTACCCATCGTGCCAGAAACCATGAATGCCCAGAAACTGCTCAGCACATTCATCAACCAGAAACGTTCCATAGCCGTGGTGGTGGATGAGTTCGGTGGAACAAGTGGCATTGTGACTCTGGAAGATCTGGTGGAGGAAATCTTCGGAGACATTGAAGACGAGCACGACAACGTGTCCTACGTGGCCAAAGACCTGGGCGGTGGCGAATACATGCTCTCCGGCAGGCTCGAGATACAGAAAGCCAATGAGATGCTGGGGCTGGAGCTCCCCGAGAGTGACGAATATCTCACCGTGGGAGGACTCATCCTACATGAATATCAGAGTTTTCCGAAGCTCAACGAAGTACTCCGCTTTGGGCATTTCGAATTCAAAATCATGCAGAAGACAACCACCAAAATTGAATTGGTAAAACTGAAGGTATTAGGGTGAGGAGTTTGTTTTGAGCCTCCCGAAAGCACTTTTCATGCAACAAGAGGGGTCAAATACACAAAATCTTCTTACCTTTGTATGCTTTTGTAAGCAAAAAACAAAACAATAACATAAATAAACAATGGCAACATTACAAACAATCAGAAGCAAGGGCAAACTCCTCGTTATCGTATTGGGACTCGCCCTGTTTGCCTTCATCGCCGAGGAGTTTGTTCGCTCCTTGACCTACACACAGAGCGAGAGCCGTCAGCGTATCGGCTCTGTCTATGGAGACCACATCAGTCAGCAGGATTTCAACAAGATGGTGGAAGAGTACTCCGATGTGATGAAGTTCACCAACGGCATCACCTCACTCACCGACGAACAGACATCCATGTTGCGCGACCAGGTGTGGCAGACATACGTAAGCGGTAAACTCATTGAGCATGAGTGCGAGAAACTGGGTCTCACTGTGACCGATGCAGAGATGCAGAGTATCATCAACAGCGGACGCAACATGATGCTTTCACAGACTCCTTTCCGCGACCAGAAAGGCGCTTTTGATGCCAACCAGCTGAAGCAGTTCCTCAATCAGTATGATGAGGTTATGAACAACGCAGAGATTGGCAACGAGGTGAAAGAGCAGTACACACAGATGTACAACTACTGGAAGTTTGTGGAGAAGACCATTCGCCAGCAGACCCTTGGTCAGAAATACCAGGCTCTCCTGGCTGGTACCATCAAGAGCAACCCCATCTCCGCTAAGGACAACTTCGAAGGACGTATCAATGAGAGCACCATCGTGATGGCTGCCCTCCCTTATTCCAGCATCAAGGACGACCAGGTGGAAGTTACTGATGCCGATCTGAAGGCCAAATACCAAGAGCTGAAGGAAATGTTCAGCACCACTCAGGAGACACGTGACGTGAAGTATATCGATGTGGAGGTTACTGCCAGCAAGAGCGACGTAGAAGCTCTCAACACCGAGATGCAGGGATATGCCGATGCACTGGCACAGGGTGCCGATGCTGCCAAGACGGTTCGTGAGGCATCCAGCCTGATACCTTACAGTCAGTTGCCCATCAGCACCAAGGCTCTCCCCTCAGATATTGCATCTGAAGTGGACTCTATGGCTGTAGGCACTCAGAAGGGCCCCTACACCAACGTGAAGGACAACACGATGAACATCATCCGCCTCATCAGCAAGGTGACTCGTCCCGACTCTGTAGAGATTCGTCAGATTGCAGCTCCTGGCACCGATCTTGCCAGTGCTGAACTGACTGCCGACAGCATCATGCAGGCACTCAATGCAGGTACCAACTTCGACTCTATTGCCAAGAAATACAATCAGCCTGGCACCAAGACCTGGTTGACCAGTGCCCAGTATGAAGGCATGACTATGGACGAGAACAACCGTAAGTTCATCGAGACCGTTACCACTGCCCCCGTTGGTCAGTACAACAAAATAGTCCTCGATGGCCAGGGTGTAATCATTGTACAGGTAACTGACCAGAGAGCACTCACCAGCAAGTATAATCTGGCTGTCATCAAGCGCAGAATTGACTTCAGCAAGGACACCTATGGCAAGGCATACAATGACTTCAGCAGCTTCATTGCAGGAAACCGCAAGAGTGCTGATATGGAAGCCAACGCTACCAAGGCTGGTTACACCGTGCAGACTCGCAATGCCATCAGCAGCAGTGAGCACTATGTGGCCAATGTTCATAACACACGCGATGCCATGCGCTGGATTTTCAATGAGGATACCAAAGTGGGCGACGTGTCTCCCCTCTATGAATGCGGTGACAATGACCATCTGATGGTTATCATCCTCTCAGGTGTACACAAGAAAGGTTACCTGGCCTGGGATGACGAGCAGGTGAAGACTTATCTCACCACTGAAGTACAGAAGGACAAGAAGGCTGCTCTGCTGCAGCAGAAGATTAAGGATGCCAAGAGCATTGCTGATGTGCAGAAGATAGAAGGTGCACAGACCGACACCATCAATCATATCAACTTCACCAGCAGCGCTTTCGTATCCAAGGTTGGACGCAACGAGCCTGCACTGAGCGGCGCTGTTGCTGCTGCCAAGAAGGGTGACTTCAAGGCCGGCGTAAAGGGTAATGGTGCTGTCTATGCCTTCCAGGTTATCAGCCAGAACAAGACCGACGGTGCTTTTGACAAGAAAACAGAGGAGAGCCAGGCTATGCAGTTCATGCTGCGTGGACTGAATGCTTTCACAAGCGAGCTCTACCAGAAGGCAGAAGTGGTGGACAACCGCTACCTGTTCTATTGATTGGTTCTGAAAACAAGAAATCACAAAGCTGCATCGCCAGGAAGCGATGCAGCTTTGTTTTTTATATACCCAGATGAACATCATCCAGGATCACTTGGGCTCAGCCGATATTTAGTGGGGGCACCGATGACGCAGGACTGGTTCTATAATTCCCCACGGAATATCTACAGAGCCGTTTCTTTTAA
>SAMEA3663036__coassemble_346_pt1 | contig 22488 bp, 14 predicted proteins | sample SAMEA3663036__metabat2_high_PE_022 | metagenome-assembled genome bin SAMEA3663036 (sample SAMEA3663036) | pig gut metagenome | biome: pig gut; feature: pig-associated habitat; material: faeces | place: France | collected 2012
CCTCTTCCGTATTTCCAAATTATATGCCTATCCCCACTAAATTTCTACTGAGTCCCCTCAGGATGTCAAAAAGGCTTGGGAATATCTTAGTAAAGCTGCAGAGAGAGGTCATGTATCGGCTCAGTTTTTTCTTGGTCTGGTGCTTCGCGATGACGGCCATATGGAAGAGGGGTTGAACTGGTTGCAGAAGTCGGTCATGCCGGAGCTATGTATCAGCTTTCAATTAGTTATCGCCGAGGAGATATTGGAGGGGAACCAGATGTGGCAAAATGTTTGGAATTAGTTCGCAGAGCAGCCGAATGTGGAGTTGGTGCCGCATGTTCCAGATATGCAAGTCTATGCATGCATGGTGAGGATGGAGTCAAAAAGAATCTTGAAGTGGCAAAATTCTGGGCAACGAGAGCCCTTAGCTTAGGTTATCAGCATAATGAGTATGTCTTGAAACAAATAATAGGCGATGAAAACATTGTTGATGACACAATAGATACTACGAAAATCTATAATGATGCAGCCCAGGCTGGCGAACCATACGCTATGTATGAAATAGGAAATGCTTATATTGAGGAGGATTTTGATAAAGCTGCTGAACTCTGGAAGAAAGCATCTGATATGGGATGTGATCTTGCAAAGATTAACCTCGCAGAATATTATTGCTATGTGAAAAAAGATTACACAACTGCAAACAGACTCTTTGAAGAGTTGGCAAATAGAGGCTACATAAAAGCCTGTAAGGACTTGGCAGAGTCCTTTTACTATGGCTATGGCGTAGAGAAGGATGTGGCAAAAGCTTTTTATTGGAACGAAAAGGCATTGAATTTTGGGGATTCTTGGGCGCGTTACCTACTTGCAGTTATGTGTTTAGAGGGCTCTCTGGAGGAGATTTTCCCTGATAAGGTAACGAGAGGTATGTGCTACATGGAAATGGCTGCTAAAGGTAATTTCCCTCAGGCTGTTGAATTCATGGAGAAACAGAAGCACTAAGCACCAATAGTATATTTTATCTGCATTTCTGACGTTTGCCGCTTGCTGCATAAGTGTTACAAAACAGGATCAGGCCTCTGCAGGACATCACCTCTAAGGCACGCCAATCATGAAGGCTCAGGCATGTTTAGCTGACAGTCATATGATCATGACGCGAATCCCCGACGAGGGATTGTGGGCTGATGACGGGGCTTGTTCTGTCGGCCTTTATCTGGTGAGAGAGAACTTCATGGTCATGCCGAAGTCCTGAGTCACGGTGGGGTAACTGCTGCTGGAGAGCAGAGGCTTGCTCCTCTGACGGTCATAATAGAGTGAGAAGGTGACCATGCGGCTCATGGCATAGTCAATCTGTGCACTCGTCTTGATGGCCATGTTACCGCTTGTGGCTTCGCATAGGCTTGTCTGCAGGTCACGCTTGATGGCATCTTGGTTGCGCAGACTGAAGTCGAAACGCAGGTTGAGCGAGTGGGCAAACTTATTGGCAGTCCCCTTGCTCGTGGTGGTCTTCTCGTTATCCTTGTCGGCTGCCTTCTTGTTCTTAGAACTGTTTTTATTGCTCTTCTGGCTTGCTTTTCCCGAACCGAAGAGGCTGGCGATGCGGAAGTCGCTGATCTTGTATCCCCATCCCAGTACAAAGTCCTTGGACCCCGTCTCGGTTACCTGTGCGCTGGTGGTGCTCAGAGAGAGGACGCGTGTGGTCTTGTATTCAGCCTTGAGCGTCATGTTGTTCAGGAAGGTCACGTTCACGCCTATCAGGGGCGAGAAGGTCTCGTTGATGCTTACTGTGCCCACGTCGAACATGGAACTGGGTACGTACTGCCCCGTGGTGGTGTTCTGCATGAAGCCTAATCCACTGCCCATGCATTCCACCCACGAACTGTATGAGCTGTAAGAGCCCACGCTATAGATGCTCTTGTAGGAGTGTGTGAGTGTGATGCTCTTGAAGTTATCCCTCAGCCATGGCAGATTGGAGAGGCCCTTGTAGTTGACACTCCAGTTGGGCAACATCTTGGTGATGGAGGGGAAGATGGCCAGCCCCTGACGCGAGGCGCTCTTGCCTGTGTAGGATGCCAGGAAGGCTGGAATCAATACGTCGGGACTGTACATGTCCACAGTTCCGTTCTCGGGATTGAACTCTCCTGTCATGCCCGTTCCCTTGGGATAGGTGTGTCCTATGTACTGACTCTCCACTCTGCTCTGGAAGATGGGGAGATAGCTCTGGAGGCGACTGAAGGTCTTGCTGTGGTATCCGTTGTGGGCATTACCTCTGCTCTGGAAGGCTGTGCGCAGGCTTATGGTGGTCATGTTGAACGAGCCGCTGCGTGTGGTGGGGCAACCTTCGTACATGAACTGCATGCTGCGGTTGCGATTGTCCGTCCTACTCATGCTCAGGTCCACCTTCAGGTCTGTGAATGGCTCTACAGTCACCTTCACCTGCAGGTCTTCGGTGGTGGAGGATGCAGCGGGTGTGGATACGCTATCGTTGACAAGGAGCCATCCACGCTCCTTGGCCTTATCGATATAGGAATCTCCCACGGTGGAGAAGGCAAAGTCAAGTCCGGGGGTGAAGGAGTCGCCAGCTCGCTTCTGTCCAAGCATATCTCCCACGGTGGGCATGAACCCGGGCAGGGTGAGGTTGTAGGTATTGCGGTAGCTGATGCTGGCATTACGTATCATCATCAGGAATCGTGCTGTGCTCTGCAGGAAGGAATATCCCTTCTGCTCTTCACGCTTGGGCAGGGCCACCACTCCCAGTCGGATTTGTGTGGTATCCTTGGGGGAGCGAACGATGCGTATGGTGTTCTCGTCCACCTTCTTTATCTTCAGTTTCACGCTGTGCCCGCTTGTGTCGAGTGCTGTGATACGCAGGCGCTTTGACTTCTGTCCATGATTGATGTTGATGGCAGAGTCGGGGTAGAGTGTCACCTCTTTGGTAAATCCTTTGGTCTTCTTCTTCTGCTGAGAGACGCCCTTGGCATTTGACTGACGGGCTCCTGCGTCGGCTTTCTGCTTGGCCAGGATGGAGTCCACGGGCACTCCCTTCTTTTGGGCTTCGGCTTCAGCCTGTGCACGCATTTCCTTCTCCTTTTCCTTTTGTGCTTTCTTCAGCTGGTCGGCTTTCTCTTTCTCTTGTCTCTTCTTGTTGGCTGCATTCTTGGCATTGCTGGCAGAGAAGCGCTTGTTGACTTCACTCAGGAACTTGCTGTGATTATAGAGTTTCTCAAAATCCAGTTTGCCATTCATGTTCAGGTTGCGCTGTGTGTTGATGGTATGTCCCAGCGTGCTTCCGTCTTCCAGCTCAGCTCCTCGCTTCCAGGAATAATTGGAGGTGAAGGAGGCATCTATAGAGGTCCAGTCGAGCAAGGGAATCTTGGAGAGAGGAACCTTGTAACTGACCGTGGTGGTCTGGTTGTAGTCCAGGGGTCGGCCGAAATGTCTGAGACTCATGCGGATACTGTCCTTCCATGCTTCATAGCGGTCGGGGTAGAGATCCTTGTTGACCTGTGTGTAGGGCTCTTCTATCTCGGCGCGGGTTCCGCTTTGGAAATTGAAGTGCAGGGCCTTGAAGATATCCCATCGCAGCTGGAAATTCCTGTTCCAGAGGAAGCTCTGGCTGAAGGTGGCTGGCAGGGAGTTCTTGGCTTCCAGATTGTCCAGGTCGCGCTCCTGCAGTTCATAGTAGGTGCGGTTGATATCTGTGCTGAAGGTGATGTTCTGCGGAGCGAAGGAGAGGTTCTGTGCCTTGACGATATCCAGCCATTTGGATTTCCCCTTGAGCTTCTTGAATGGCTCCCAGGCTTTCCAGTTGGGGTTCCATGAATAGTTCATTCCGCCTTTCCATGCCTTTTCGTGCTCATACACGGTGGTCTCTCCCTGTGTGCTTTGGCTGGAATGACTGTAATTGAAGGTGAAGTTGGCGGGGTCATAGGGCATGGGATGCTTGCGTGTGGCAATGTTTACCTTGATGCCGCTGAAGGATAGGTTCTTGCTCACCTCGGTGTGTGTGGTGAGGTTGCGCAAGGAATCTTTTTCGTGTTCTGTGGCAAGTGCATCCAAAGCATCCTTGAGCAACATATCCGAATCGAAAGGATTGTATTTGGGCTTAATGGTCTCTTTACTATAACTATAATATAGGGGAACAGAGACCTTGGCCTTCTCTGGCAGGATGCGTCCCAGTTCCATGTTGGTGGTTACGGAGTAGTTGAGATTGTCCTCATCCTTACGTGCTTGCACACTCTGTTCGATACCTCCGAATCCGGCTGTTTCCATATGTGCATTTACGCCCACCGAGCCGATGTCGCTCAGCTGGACGTTCATGTTTCCTTGGGCTGCCCATCCTCCATCATTGGAGAATTCCTGCAGACGGAGCTCATTGGCCCATACCTCTACGCTCTTCACCGTACGTCCGTTGTTGCGTATGCCTATCATGATGGTTTTTATTTCTCCCAGAGTGGGGTTACCCATGATGGATATGCGGTTGGAGGGGTTGTTGTCATCGTATTCCGAGAACAGGCGTGTCATGCTGGCCTGTCCCAGGCTGCTCTGTGTGTTACGTGCCTTCTTCAGTCGGGTGAAGATATCCAGGTCTATGTCGAGCATGTTTTCCTGTGGCCAAACGGCAGCACGTCCCGATGGGCTGTAAGTGTCATATAACCCCTCTGGAGTGAGCTTCAGGGGCACTTCGTATTCGTAGAAGTTGCTCTTGTAATCCGAACCCAAGCGGAGGAAGAGGCTGGTCTCTCCATCGGCTGTCTCGGTGATATTCTCGTTGAGCGCATTTGCGTGTACGTACATCTGCAGATGCTTGTATTGGCGCATGTCGTAAGAACAGTTCTTATATACGGCTCTGGCATCGCCGGGGCTGAGGTTGCGTGCCACCATGGCCATGGCTTGCTCGTTGCTCTCCACCAGTTGTGTCTGTGTGGGGTCGGTCACTCGGCTGATGCCCGGAGGCAATACGTAGTTGACAGGAGTCTTGTCGTTGTTCTCCTCAATGTTGACGGTACTTACTTCCAGAGTGGCATTCTGTGCGGGTGCCTCACCCGTGTAGAGAGCCTGTTCGTAGGTGCGCCAGTCCCCATGTACCAGGTCCAGGGTGGCCAGACGCAGGATGATGTCCTCCTGGAATCCTGTAAGGAACATGCGCATGAAGCGTATGCTGGTGAAGTCCTGTATGTTGCCCACCTTCTGCTCATAACTGCTCAGGGGAATGCGGAACAGATACCAGGTACACTCTTCCGTGTTTCCGTTGCGCAGCTTCACACTTGCCGTACGTTTGTCGGCGATATGGTTTCGTCCCACCACCATATCTTCGGGACGTATGCTTACGTGGTACTGATAATATTTTTCGTATTCGTTGAGTGTATAGTCTTGGTTGATATCTTCTACGTCGGGTGTACTCTTCCATGCCGTCTCATATGCTTCGGGGTTGGTGTCGGAGTCGGCACTATTGCCCTGTGGCATATTTACACGCTTGTATCTGTTGAGGATGGAGGTTTGCTGGCGGTCGAAATCCGAACCTCGGTAATAATGGTAGTTGTCATTGGCAGGGTCGGCCTGTATGCTGTCATAGACTTGTTGATTGACCACGCCCTGTATCTGCTGCAGATAATCGGCATACGTGGTGAACTGCCGTTCCTCGTCATCGTTCAGTCCGTTCAGTCCCACATCCTGACGTGCTCGTGCTCCGCTCTCGTTGTTGAAGGCATACGTCACGCTGGTGGTGTTGGGGACTCTTCCCCACAAGCCTTCGGTATAATAGGTGCTATTGCCATCCACGGGCATTCCGCTCTCGAAGTATTTCTTGCCGTCCTTGAGTATGTCCTCGCTCACTTCGCCCAGGTTGATGTAGAAGTCTCCCCCGTGATTGCCTGGCAAATCCTTCTTATATATGAAAGGATCCATCATCCAGAATTCGATGTACTCGATGTTCTGGGCTTCGAAATCCGTATTGTCCAGTTTGCGCATCATACCTCCCCATTTCTCTGCGGGGTTCTTGAGATGTCCTGATGCATCGAGGTCTGTGGAGAGGTTGTATGCTCCTCGTTCGTTGGGATAGAATGCCAGGTTGAGGACGTTCAGACTGCTTGCGCTGGTGTAACTGTTTTGCTGCTTCTGTGGATACAGTTCTCGCTCATATACCTCACGCACATAGTGGTTGGAGAGCTGATTGAGGTCGCTCTTGATGTGACTGGGTGTGAGTGTGCTGCTTCTTCTGGTGAAGATGGGGTCCACGTAATACCAGGCCAGCAAGGCGCGGTTATAACCGTAAGCAAGATTATTGGAAAGTTTGCTCTCGGGGAACATGCTGGGTGTGGATGACATGGTCCAATAGGTGGGTTGGGTAAGGCTGCTCTTGTAGCTGCTGCTCTCGAAGTCGTCCAGATATGAGGCACTTCCCTGTATCTTCTTGTTTTGTCCTGCCAGCAGTTGTGCAAACTCTGCATTGAAGGTTATCTGGCTGGGCTGTGTGGCTTGTATCAGAGGCAGTTTGTCTATCAGGTTGGTGAGCCATTGGCTCTCTTTCTTCCAGCTGATGTGTGCACCCCATAGTGTGTTCTTGAGTGGTTCGTTGCCCATATTCACTTTGGTGGTGAGTGGCTGTTCGTTGAGGAACATTACCGTTCCGCCCAGTACCAGATTCTTGCTTACCTCGTAGTCCATGTTTACGCCCACCATTGTCTTGCGTTGCATGCCGTAGTTGTCATTGCTTTCCACGCTTGCGTTGATGTTCGTTCCGGCATCTATCAGACTTTGGTTGATGATGGTCACGCGTCCCATGCTGTAGTCCACGGTATAGTCGGTATTCTCCGTCAGAGTCACTCCTCCAGCGGTCACGATTACCGACCCTTGAGCTATGTTGGTGACACCAAGGTCAATTTCTGCGGCATTATTGCCCTTGTAGCGACCTGTAAGCAGGAATTTATCGTGCTCGGCTATCTGCTTGGCCACCGTCTTGGTGCTGTCATAGAGTTCTTCGAAGCAATATTTGTCGGCCAAGGCATCGTTTTTGATCCATGTCCTGAGGTGCTTTCCGAAGGGTTCTGTGACGGGGAAGATGATGCGCCCCTTCTGTATCGTGTATCCTTCCACGAAGTCGAATTGTCCGTCGGCATTGGCATTCCCCTTTGAGTCCAGGCGGTCGAGGTTCATGGCGCGGAGCAGAGGGGTGTTCTTCAGGGACTCTTCGGGGAGATAAGTGAGATAGACGCCTGTGGAGTCGCTCTGATACTTGATGTCCAGGCGGAACTTCTCCTGCTGTACATTGTTGGTCCCCAGATTGTACACGTTTTTCATCATCAGTCGCCACGTGGGCAATGTGGGACTTCCTGTGGTTCCCTTGAGCAGTTTGACAAAAAGAGCTTGTGTGTTGCTGCTTAAGTCACTGGCAAATTCACCCACTTGGTATGTGACTCCTCCGTATGTGTATTCGTATGCTACTGCCAGCACGTCGTCGGTCTGCAAGGTACTGTTCAGACTGATGTATCCCAACGAGCTATTGAGGGTGTACTCGCTCGACGACAACTTTCTGGCCGACTGCAGTTTCTCATAATCGATGGAGCCTTCAAATCCGGGGATGGCATCCAGGATGGTGGTAGCTTGTGAGATGTCGCGTGCATCGGCATAATTGTTCAGCAGGACGTCATATTCCGTGTTTGATCTGTTGCTGGGCACCTGAGTGCCGTTGGCTGTCCATAGGGGGTTGCTGATATAAGCTGTTTCGCCCAAGTCGGCCAGGGCAATGATGTTTCGGTTGTTCTCGTTATTCCCACTCTTGTTGGTTACCCATATCTCCACGCGCTTGATGCTGATGCCGCTGGCTATGGTGGGGAGTGTGCGCATGTTCTTGTCATACTGCTCACGGAAGAAGTGGGAGAGGAAGAAATGTCGGTTTTCTTCGTAATTGGTGGCGCTGAACTCAAAGTTGGTGGTCTGTGTGCCACCCTTGCTGGAGGCGCTGGCTGTGGCACTCTTCTTCTGGCTGAATACCGTCTGCAGTTTCAGCTTGCCGAACTGGAAGTCTGTGCGCAAACCGAACAGGCTGCTCACACCCGGAACCAGACTCATGTTGCTGGGGAAGGATACATTTCCTGCCTCGATGAGCTTGATGATTTCGTCCTCCTTGCCATCGTATTTCAACTTCATGTTCTGAGAGTCGAAGTCGAAGGTGGCTTCTGTATTGTAATTCAGATTCAGGTCTATCTTGTCGCCCACCTTACCATTGAGTGAGAGATTGATCTTCTCGTCAAAGTCAAAACCGAATGTTTTTCTGCGGCTGGCAGCAAGGGCGGGGTTGTCCACCTTCTTCATGTTTGCCCCCATCTTCACTTCTGCAGTTCCCTGTGTCTTTATCTGTACGCCGCCAGGGCCAAAGATCTTTTCTGCAGGTCCCAGGTCAAAGTGCATGTCGGTGAAGTCAAATTTGTTTTTCCCCTCGTTCTCAAATGCCTCCTGGTTCTTCTGCCTCCAGTACTTTTGCATGCTTTGCTTGAGTGACCATTCCTGGTACTCTTCGGGTGACATCAGCAAGGGTGCCGACAGATAGCTCGTGGCCGTTCCCAGTGAAGTGGTATTGGCAGAGGCGCCCTTCTGCGTGTTTCTTGTACTTGAAGTTTTTGTGGTGCTGGACTTGGTGCTTGTTCCTGTTCCTTTGCCGTCAGCTTTGCCGCCTGCGGTAAGGTCCAGAGTGGTCCCTACGCTGTAAGTATCGTTTTTCTCATCGTAGACAACCTCGGTCTTCAGGTTGTCGGGGTCTTTCAGGTCTGCGGTCTTTTGCTCCAGGTCATCTGTATTCTGAGCCGTGGTTTTCCTCACGCTATACCGAGGCTTCTTTTGCTTGACGGTATCTGCAGGTGCTTCCGCCACCTTGCTTATGGGCGAAGGTGATGTGGCCAGCAGGAATGGTCCTGCCAGCAGGCATGATAGGGCTATGATGAATTTGCGCGCGCTCACGATAATTATAACGTGTACGGACCCCTTTTTATTGCTCGGCGAACGTTTTTTTTCGTATGTACCTGCCTGTTTCCTTCAAATGGATTAACTTTGTGGAGCAGTTATTTGTCTGAATTGCAGTAATTATAGTCTATGATAGAATATTTGAAAGGAACGCTTGACGAACTCACTCCGGCTCTGGCTGTTGTGGAGTGTGGGGGAGTAGGCTATGGGGTAAACATATCCCTAAATACTTTTTCGGCCTTGCAAGGAAAGCAGCAGGTGAAACTGTGGATTACCGAGGCCATCCGTGAAGATGCGTATCAGCTGTGGGGCTTTTCCACACGGCAGGAGCGTGAACTCTTCCTCCTGCTTACCAGCGTGAGTGGAATAGGAGCGGCCATGGCACGTATGGTCTTGTCTGCCATGACGGCATCCGAGTTGTGTTCTGTCATCAGCGATGGAAACGACAAGATGCTCCGACAGGTGAAGGGCATAGGGCCCAAGGCTGCCCAGCGCATCATCGTTGACCTGCGAGATAAGATTGCTTCCTTGGGCTTCGATATGGATTCAAGCGGAAGTTCGTCACGCCCTGTCACTCCCGACAACAAGGAGGTGCTGGATGAGGCTGTGGCTGCTCTCACCATGCTGGGCTTCAGCCCGGCACCTGCCCATAAGGCTGTACAGCAGATTCTCCATGACGAACCAGAGGCTCCTGTGGAACGTGTTATCAAACTTGCCCTGAAAATGCTATGAGGTGGCGCTTGACCTTGCTGGTCCTATGTTCTCTGCTCCCATCTCTTGCTACCTATGCACAGGATGTGCTCAAAAAAACAGGACAAAGGGTGAGGGTGGTTCGCTACTCCAAGCGTGGTGCTTACAGACTTAGCAAACCGCTGCGAGGAAGAGGGTTCTTCATAGAAGGAAGTGGCGCGAACGAAGGATTCCTGCTGGGATATTCCTTGGAGGGAGATTTGGATCGGGCACTTGAGCATCCTCTTTTCCTGGCTTTGTTAGACGCATATGACAATCAAGTGGTGCCCCCTTCATATAGCGTTCTTCCTGCTGGACTAAAATCATCTGTGGAGCCCTTGCTGACCGACCACTGGAATCAGCCCGAGCCATATAACATCTGTGCTCCGATGGTGGAGGGCAAGCATTGTGTTGTGGGTTGTGTGGCGCTGGCCATGTCGCAGGTGATGCGTTATTGGCGTTGGCCTAAGGCAGGGACGGGTATGCACAGTTATCTGGATAGCCTGGGCTGTGGAGAGACGCTTTCTGCTGATTTTGCTCATGAATATAAGTGGGACTTGATGCGTGACGTGTATGAAGGCCCTGTGGACTCCTCTGATGTGGGCTTGCTTGAGGCAGGCCGGCTGATGCGCGACTGTGGGGTGGCGGTAGAGATGCGTTACGGACTTGAGGCAAGTGCAGCCCGAAGTGTCAATCAGGCCATCGCGCTTACCACGTGGTTTGGTTATGACCAGGGGATGCAACTCTATTACCGCGACTTCTTTAGCCGGGCAGAATGGGAGAGTATGCTGGCCCAGGAACTCTCTGCCGGGCGTCCTGTTCTCTTTGCTGCCCAGTCTGCTTCGCTCTCGCATGCTCTGGTTTGTGACGGATATGATGAGGATGGTCTCTTCCACATGAACTTCGGCTTGGGTGGTGATGCCGACGGATTCTATTATCTTCCTCATCTCACTCCCAAGCAACCCATCTGGTATGACCCTGAAAGTGCCGAACGAGGACTGAATCTCTTGCAGTCCATGATAGTAGGAGTGCGCCCAGCAGAACCTCATCCCGTGGTGAAGCATTCCTTGGGCATGGCATTTATAGAACCGGTGTGTGCCAAGTCCTCCCGTAGTGGCGAGGTGTCGGTGGCCACTTCTCATTTGGCCAATTTGGGGTGGAATACTGTGGACGATGGTTCTGTCTGGCTGGTGCTGCTCAGAGGGGATGACGTCGTGGAGAAACTGGTGGGGTATCCCCACGGCTTTTCCAGGGAAGAACTTACGGACAGCACTTATTCCGACACACTCTCGTTCTCTCTCGCAGAAGCAGTTGCTGAGGGACGTTATAGGATATGCCCCGCTCTTCTGGAGCCCAATGGGGAATGGACCCTTGCCCGTGCCAGTATGGGTACGCCTTCACATGTGTTTCTGGATGTGACTAAGGATAGCCTTTCCCTGTCGGCCGATACCTGTGGGATGAGCCGCCTGGAACTTCTCTCTTGGGAGTTCCCCGACAGCGTGTGTCGCAATCAGATACCTCCCTTCTCCTTCACGTTGCGTAACGAGGGACCCTCTGAGTATTGTGGCAGACTCAGTATCTTGCTGCACGAGGCCCGTGAGAATGGACGTATGAGGCCTCTGCAGTATCAGGGCATGTGGCTTGCCCCTGGCCAAGAGGTTACCTATACATACCGCTTCACGCCAGTTCCTCTGCCCGAGGGAGATTATGAATTGTGCCTTGCTTATGACAACAATCTCTTTACTGACAGTCTGGTGTGGCTTGCTCCCTTTCCTTTGCAGCAGGTTAAGGTCTGTCCGCCAGCCCCCACATCTGTTTCTGGTGTGGATATGGAGGGCGAAGCCCCAGCTGCTCGCTATGGACTGGACGGATTGCCTATGAGAGAGAATCGGCCAGGTATAGGTGTATGGCGGCAGGGAAAGAAAAGTAGAAAAATATTGATAAAATAAAGATTTGTCCCGAATGAACGTTCGGCAGAATAATATGGAAGACATGGAACTGAAATCGTTGTTGCGCACGGCCTTGCAGGCTTCGCTGGAAGCAGGCGAGGAGATTATGCGCATTTATACCGATCCCAAGCAGGATTTCGGTATAGAAAGGAAGGCCGACAATAGTCCGCTCACTTTGGCCGACAAGGCATCCCATCAGGTGATTATGCGTTATCTGAGTATGACCGATATCCCCGTCTTGAGTGAGGAAGGTCAGCATCTGCCTTATGAGGAACGCAAGTCATGGGAAAGACTCTGGGTGGTGGACCCCTTGGATGGTACCAAGGAATTTATCAAGAAGAATGGTGAGTTTACGGTGAACGTGGCATTGGTGGAACAGGGCAGCCCTGTGCTGGGCGTGGTGTATGTGCCTGCCACGCGCGTCCTTTATTATGGTATTGTGGGCGAGGGAGCATGGAAATGCGAGATTCCTGCTTTTGCCGAAGGATGGCCCCATCTGCAGGGTTTGCTGGACGGCCTTTTCCCAGATGGCCAGCGGGGCTCGGATGCATCCCTTGGGTGTGTCTCTCTGCCTGTTACCCAGGCCGAGCATGACGTCTTCACTATCGTGGCCTCACGCAGTCACATGAGTCCCGAGACTCAGGCATACATCCAAGAGATGGAACATCTGCACGGATGCGTGAAGACTGTGAGTAGCGGCAGTAGCATAAAGATATGCTTGGTGGCAGAGGGTGTGGCTGATGCCTATCCCCGATATGCTCCCACCATGGAGTGGGATACGGCTGCTGGTGATGCTGTTGCTCGTGCTGCCGGTAGGGCGGTGGTGAGTGCTGAGACAGGTAAGCCGATGGTCTACAACAAGCCAGACCTGCACAACCCCTGGTTCTTGGTAGAGGCATAGTACGGCTCTCCTGGATGCAGGCGTGTGGTCATGTGATTCCTGGGTAGCCTTTATTCCTGGAAATAGATGCGCTTCACACGATTGCTCACGCTGGTCATTATTTCATAAGGAATGGTATCGAGCCATTCCGCCAGGGTGGAGGTGGGCAGTTCTTCTCCGAAGATGATGACAGGATCTCCTTCGCTGCAGGGGATGTCTGTGACGTCTATCATGCACACGTCCATGCAGATGTTGCCCACATATTCAGCTTTTTGACCTTTCACAAGGCAGTATCCATGCCGGTTGCCTAAGTGCCTGTCCAGTCCGTCGGCATAACCGATGGGTATGCTGGCTATGCGACTGTCTCGAGTGAGGATGGTGCGTCGGCTATAGCCCACGCTCTCTCCTGCCGGTACGTTATGAATCTGTAAGATGGTGGTTCGCAGGGTGCTTGCATTATAGAGCGTCTTGTTGGTGCGGCTATCCACTCCATACAGTCCCAGTCCCAGTCGGACCATGTCGAGTTGGTATTCAGGGAAATGGATGATGCCTGCGCTATTGCAGATGTGGCGCAGGATATGATGTCGGAAGGCACTTTGCAGCCGGTCGCTTCCTTTCTGGAAGAGGGCAAACTGATGGCGGGAGAAGTCATCGAAACTGTCGCTGTCGCTACCCACGAAGTGTGAGAAGACCGAACAGGGGACGACGGCGCTCTGGTGCTGGAGTCTCTGTATGAGTGCATCCATGTCATGCTCGGGGTCGAATCCCATGCGTCTCATGCCTGTGTCCAGTTTGATGTGGATGGGGAATCCCACCACTCCTTCGCGTTCTGCTTCGCTGATGAGTGCTTCCAGGAGACGGAAGCTGTACACTTCTGGTTCTAGTGAATACTGGAAGAGCGTGCGGAAACTGCTCATCTCGGGATTCATGATGATGATGTTGGCCGTCACTCCTGCCTGACGGAGCGTTACCCCTTCGTCTGCTACGGCCACCGCCAGATAGTCCACTCTGTGGTCTTGCAGGGTCTTGGCCACTTCCACGGCTCCTGTTCCATAAGCATCCGCCTTCACCATGCATACCATGCGCGTGCCTGGTTTCATGAAGGAGCGGTAGTGGTTGAGGTTCTTCACCACGGCACCAAGGTCCACTTCGAGGATGGTCTCATGAACTTTCTGTTCCAGTCTGTCCGTAATCTGTTCGAAGTGGAAGGACCGTGCCCCTTTGATGAGTATGATGCTGTGGCTGATGAGCTGAAACTCCTGGCTTTGCAGCAGCTCCTCTGTCTGGGTATAGAATCTGCAGGCATCTCCCCATTCGGCAAAGCAGTCCTTGCTGGCGCATAACGTGGGTCCGACAGCCAGAATCTGTTCGATGCCTCGTTGGCGAGCCATCTGGGATACATGTGTGTAAAGTGTGTCGGCAGGAATGCCTGTCTGCTGGATATCGCTCAGGATAAGCATTCGTCGCAGCCCTTCGCGTTCGGGGCGTCGGTTGAGGAAGTCAAGTGCGATGTCCAGACTGCTCAGGTCGCTGTTGTAACTGTCATTGATGAGCGTGCAGCCCTTCCGTCCGCTTTTTACTTCCAATCGCATGGCCACAGGTTCCAGTCGGGCTATGCGTTCCTGGATGACTTCTTCGGACAGTCCTAAGAGCCGGCATGCCGTGCGGCATATCTCCTTGTTGTCTTCGATGGCTCCCTTTCCTGTGCTGTGCCATGGAACCAGTCTCCCCTGGAATCTCATCTTCTCCACGCATTTGCTTACGATAGGGTCATCGGCAGGATAGATGAGTGAGTGGGCGTTGTGGAAGAGTTTCAGTTTCTCGTTGCACTTCTGCTCCATGCTCTCAAAATTCTCTTGGTGAGCAGAACCCAGGCAGGTGAAGATGCCTATGGTGGGCTGGATGATGGCCTGCAGGGCATTCATCTCATCTGGCTGAGAGATGGCAGCCTCGAAGATGCCTATCTGACTTTGTGACCACAGCCCCAGGACCGATAGGGGTACGCCTATCTGTGAGTTGTAACTGCGTGGACTGCGTGTCACGGTATAGTCATCCATGAGCATCTGGTAGAGCCATTCCTTGACGGTGGTCTTTCCGTTGCTGCCTGTGATGCCGATGATGGGGATGTCAAATGTCTCCCGATGCCGTTCGGCAAGTCTTTGCAATGCCTTGCGTGTGTCGGGAACCAGCAGCAGGTTGGCTTCTGGCAGTTCGGCCTCAGGCTGATGGTCCACCACGAAGTTGCGTACGCCTCTGTTGTAAAGTTCTTCGATGAAGCGATGTCCGTCTCCACGCGCGGAACGTAAGGCGAAGAAGAGTGTGCTCTCTGGAAAGCATAGACTTCTGCTGTCGGTCAGCAGCCAGTCTATCTGGTATTCTTTGTCGCCCAGGCGATGTGCACCTGTCAGCGTAGCGATTTCCGATATTGTATACATGACCATGTATGGGATGAATGTCTTTTTGTCTCTTTTTTTCTCTTCTCTCTTCCCGACGGGGGGCTCCTGCTGTGGGGTCACTTCTGCAAGCCGTATTTCCTTCGGAGTTCTTCTCTTTTGGTTTCGAGATTTGCTATGAAGGCTTTGTGCTGGGGACTATCGGGGTGGGATGGCCTGTGTGTCAATCCTTTGAGAATCTGTTCGTATTCCTTGAGGTACTGGCGTGTCTGCTCGCTCATGTATGACTGGCAGAAACGTTGCCATATATAGGCCACGGCTGTGGGCGAGGGGTGCAGCATATCCTCGGCATAAAAGCGGTAATCGCGCAGTTCGTCGAGCAGTATCTCATAAGCGGGGAAGTAGGACACCTCAGACCTGGTGTGGCAAACCTCTTCCACGGCCAACAGAAGTGTGGCCTTAGCTATTTGGTTTTTGTGAAATCCATATTTTGCATATCGGTATGGACTTACGGTGAGGGTGATGCCCAGATGCGGATTCCAGCTGAGCAGTTCGTCCGTCATGGTCAGGAGCGTGTCTGTACATTCCTCCACGGAAAGCGCACTTTCTGTAAATATATTTGCGGGCATCTTGTGACAGTTGGTCACCACGCTATTGTCCTCCTTGAGCCGATAGCAGATGTTGGTTCCCAAGGTGATGAATAGGTGTGATGCATGCTGTAAGGCTGCTTTTAGCAGACTCAGCTTTTCCTTCATCATGACGACGATTTCTTCCTTGCTGTTCCCAGAGAGTTGGGTGCCAGCCAGCCAGCAATACCATTTGTCATTATTTGTGAATACAGGCAGATCTTCTTCCTCCGTATGCCTGAGTGCATGATGAATCAGCAGGGAGATGCTGGCGGGATTGTATAGTGTCCCTGTGGGATTGCACAGGACATCCATTTCGTATGCGTTCATGTAGTTGCCCATCTCTTGAGCAAAGCATGATCCAAGCAAGATACAACCGTCCTGAGGCTGTATGGGGTGGCAGGAGAGAGGAGTCTCCACCAAGGTTCTGAACAACGTAGTATCAGACATAGTGCTTTTTCTTCCTTGGTGCAAAAGTATTGTGCTTTTCCGATATGGACAACAAAGAGCCTGTAAACTTTGGCCGTGGGGCTGTTCTCCTGCTTTTCTCTCCTTCCCCCAGGTGGTGCTTGTGCTGGGTGTGACGCTTTATTCATGACAGGGACAGATACCCCTCCCAGGACGTCTTCTTCGGGGGTCACTATAGTGAAAGCAGTCATAAAATGTGCTCCGGAGGGTAAAAAAGAGTAGAAAGATGTGTCCGAATCGGAAAAATTCTCTAACTTTGTGCACGCTAATGCGGTTTTGGATGGAATTCCATAACCGAGCTACAGAAAAATTATAGTATGGAAAGAACCCTTGTGCTGCTGAAGCCGAGTGCTGTGCAACGAGCATTAATAGGCGAAGTGATAAGCCGATTTGAGAAGAAAGGACTCCGTATCGTGGGCATGAAGATGCTGCAGCTTACGGACGAACTCCTGGCACAACACTACTCCCATCTGGTGGACAAACCATTCTTCCCCCTCCTGAGAGACTCCATGAAGAAGACTCCCGTGGTGGCCATGTGCCTCGAGGGAGTGGATGCCATTGAGGTGGTACGCTTCATTACAGGTTACACCAATGGTAGAAAGGCTGTGCCTGGAACCATTCGTGGTGACTATTGTATGAGTAATCAGCAGAACATCGTGCATGCTTCCGATTCACCCTCAGCAGCAGCCATCGAGTTGAACAGGTTCTTCAAACCCGAAGAATTGTTTGACTTCGGAAACCTCAACATGGACAGGCTCTATGCTGTGGATGAAGCGTAATGATTGAAATAAACAAAGACTAATGTATATCGAACAGCTGAAAAAAACAACAAAACTGATTCTTCTGGGACTCATGGCAGTTTCCTCTGGGGCATATGCCCAGGACAAACTGGCCAGCATGGCTCCCATAGACCGTAAGCTGAGGGCTATTGATAGCGTGTCTATCGTGAAACTCCTGCAAAAGGAGGAGATTTATCAGATGCCTGCCTCGGCTCTGTATCCTACTTGGAACAACGAATATGTGCGCAGTTATGGTGTGGAGCTCCCACAGCAGTATCGCATAGATTTGCGTGGATTCTACATGCCCACAGACAGCAGGCTGGTGACCAGCCATTTCGGATATCGTCCCCGTTTCCGCCGACAGCATTATGGTACGGATATCAAGGTATATGTGGGCGATACCATACGTGCTGCCTTTGATGGTAAGGTACGCGTGGTGAAGTATGAGGGCCGCGGATATGGCAAGTATGTCATCATACGTCACCCCAACGGACTGGAGACTCTGTACGGACACATGAGCAAACAGCTGGTCAAGGAAGATCAGGTGATACGCGCAGGTGAGCCCATCGGATTGGGTGGAAATACGGGAAGGTCTTATGGCTCGCATCTGCATTTCGAGACACGTTTCCTGGGACGCTTCATCGATCCCGAGAAGTTGTTCGACTTTGCTGCTCAGGATGTTCTGGGCGATTACTATATGTTCCATTCCAATGGCCGTGGCAGTATCCTTGCTGCCCACGAAATCGTTGGCGGAGAGGAAGAGATGTCTCCCGAGGAGGCAGCTCAGTTGGCAGCCCAGGAGAAGCAGGATGAAAGTCGTGCTTTCCAGGAAGAGCGAAAGGCTGAGGTAAAGGCACGCCCCAGATCTCAAGTGCATAAGGTGAGAAAGGGCGAGTCCCTCTATGTCATTGCCAAGAAGTATGGCGTGACCGTGGATAAGCTGTGCCGCCTGAACAATATCTCCAAGCGCACCACTCTGCGTCCTGGACAGATTCTGAAGTATAGCTGAGTAATTCCCTCCTACACACTATATCGTCCTTCACGGGGGCGGTAGGAGGAACTCATCGAAGATAAAGCCCGAAGGCAACAAGTGACACGTTCGCATGTAGCCTTCGGGCCTTCTTATATCCTAATTGCCTTAGTTCGGGGCCCATCTCAGACGCACGTACTTGCGTGGAGGGTTGCACGTACTTGCAAGGACGGTTGCACGTACTTGCGTGGAGGGATGCTATGTGCTGCCTGACTTTGCCTCAAACGCATGCTCTCTTTGTCTCAAACGCATGCCCTCTTTGCCGCAAACGTTATCATCCGCCCCTGCAAACGTTATCATCCGTCCCTGCAAACGTTATCATCCGCTCCTGCAAACGTTTGCCTCCGATTCTGGCTTTTTCTTCCGCGTGACGATGAGAGATATGGTCTTCCTCTCGCTCCGTGGATTTCGTCCTTGATACGGCTGTTTGTGTGGGGCGGCGGAAGGATGTCTGTAACATATCGTTCGCAGGGGGAGTGCCGCCCGGTCACGTGTATCCTTTGTGGTGAGCAAAATTTGCATAAATGGCAAAGTAGCCGTAACTTTGTACCATATTATATATATAAGAAAAAATATATATGGATACACAGCAACAGTTTCGCAGTGTGATGGCAGAGTGCAGAAGCCTGTTTGCCAAGAAACTGCATGATTACGGAGCTTCGTGGCGAATACTTCGTCCCACCTCTCTCACCGATCAGATATATATCAAGGCACGCCGTATCCGCACGCTTGAAATCTGTGGGCAGGGACTTGTGGACGAAGGGATAAAGCCTGAGTTCATAGGTATTGTCAACTATGCTGTTATCGGACTCATCCAGTTGGAAATGGGAGCAGCAGAGGCTCAGGACGATATGACAGCCGAACAATGTCTGGAGGCATATGACAGACATGCCACAGAGGCTGTGGAGCTGATGTTGCGCAAGAATCATGACTATGGCGAAGCCTGGAGGGAGATGCGAGTGAGCAGTTATACCGACCTCATACTCATGAAGGTGATGCGTACCAAGCAGATAGAGGACCTCAATGGTAATACTCTGGTCTCGGAAGGCATCGACGCCAACTATATGGACATGATGAACTATGCCGTGTTCGGGCTGATAAAATTAACCTTCGGTGAAGAAAGTGAGGAAGAGTAGACTCATGTGGCTGATGGTGAATGTGGCCCGGCTGCTTGCGGCATGCACATTCATCTTCTCGGGTATGGTCAAACTGATTGATCCCCGAGGCACAGAGTATAAGATACAGGACTATGCCCAGGCTTTCGGCCTCTCGGCTGTGGTGCCAGGAGTCACTCCCCTGGTGATGGCAGTCCTCTTGGCCATAGTGGAGTTCGTGATGGGCGTGTATCTGTTCTTCGCCATCTGTAGGCGTCGCACCACCCAGTTGGCATTCCTCTTCATGCTCGCCTTCACCGCGCTCACCCTCTACCTGGCTATTGCCCATCCTGTGAGTGACTGTGGGTGCTTTGGTGATGCGCTGGTGCTCACCCACTGGCAGACGTTTGCCAAGAATGTGGTTCTGCTCCTGGCAGTCACCCTTTTGCTGCTCAAGCGCCGACTCATGACACGCCTGATAACGGAACGCAACCAGTGGACCATATCTCTCTATACCTGGGCCTTCTCGCTCGTCTTTGCAGGAAACAGTCTGTATGGCTTGCCCCTCATCGACTTCCGTCCTTACCATATAGGTGTCAACCTCAGAGAGGAACTGGCACAGAGGGATGCCCAGATGAACAACACGGAGACGTATTTCATCATGGAGAAGGATGGAGAGCGCAGGGAATTTGCGGCGGCAGACTATCCCGACAGCACCTGGACCTTCATAGACACTCGGGTGGAGGGCGACCTCAAGCCCGTTTCTCCCATTGCAGATTTCTGCATACAGACCTTCGACGGAGAGGATGTGACACAAAGCGTGCTGGAGGATACCTCATACGTGTTCCTCCTCCTATCGCCTTATCTGGAGCAGGCCGACGATGGAGTGCATGACCGCATCACCTCGGCCTACGACTATGCTCAGGAACAGGGATATCAGTTCTGTCTCCTGACATCCAGCAGTATGGAGGCAGTACAGGTGTGGGAAGAAATGACGGGAGCGGAATATCCCTTCTTCCAGACCGATGCTATCGTGCTCAAGACCATGATACGCTCCAATCCCGGTCTGATGTTGCTCCATGATGGTCAGATCATAGGCAAGTGGCCCTCCACAGGAATGCCTGACCTGGCCGACGAGCCACGGCCTCTGGAGCAGACAGAGTGGGGAACCATGCAGGAGCAGTCGGCCATGAGAAGCATTCTCACCATACTGCTCTGGTATGTGCTCCCGCTATTGATATTCACCCTGGCCGACCGCCTGTGGGTGGCATGGAAACTGAGAAATTTACACAAACCATCTATAAATTCTAAATAGATACACATTATGAGAAAGAAGATTGTTGCAGGCAACTGGAAGATGAACAAGACCCTGCAGGAAGGTGTGGCTCTGGCCACAGAGTTGAAGAACATTCTGGCTGCTGAGAAGCCCAACTGTGAAGTGGTTATTGGTACTCCCTTCATTCACTTGGCCACAGTAAGCGAACTGCTCAAAGATAGCGTGATAGCCGTGAGTGCAGAGAACTGTGCCAACCACGAGAGTGGTGCATACACAGGCGAGGTGAGTGCAGCCATGGTGAAGAGCACAGGTGCAGAGTATGTCATCCTGGGCCACAGCGAGCGTCGTGAGTATTATGCTGAGACTCCCGAGATTCTGAAGGAGAAGGTTGACCTGGCTCTGGCCAACGGTCTGAAGATCATCTTCTGCATCGGAGAAAGTCTGGAGCAGCGTGAGGCTAACGAGCAGGAGGCTGTATGCAAGGCTGAACTGGCAGGCAGCGTGTTCCACCTCACAGCAGAGCAGTGGAAGAACATCGTGATTGCTTATGAGCCCATCTGGGCCATCGGTACCGGCAAGACTGCCACGGCCGACCAGGCTGAGGAGATCCATGCTTACATCCGCAAGTGCGTGGCCGAGGTTTATGGCGAAGAAGTGGCTCAGGAGACCAGCATTCTCTATGGTGGTTCTTGCAAGGCAAGCAATGCTCCTGAACTGTTTGCCAAGCCCGACATCGACGGTGGTCTCATTGGTGGTGCTTCACTCAAGGCTCCCGATTTCAAGGGCATCATAGACGCCTGGAAGTAATTCCCCATATTTACCAATACAAATATGTGAGTCTTGCCGCTCCTCAGGAGGCCTCCGTGCACGACTTTGGTCGGCAAGACTCTCTCTCACTCTCTTTTTCCCCCATCTGATTCTACTAGATATGCGCATATCTCTTGCTGTACTCATTTTCGTATCCTTGTGCCCCGTATCAGCTCAGCAACTTTATACCGACCTGATTCAGAAGTCTGTGCCTGGACAGGGAAAGATTACCTTGTACCAAAGTGAAAAGATATCGGCTCTGGTCAATGGTGTTTCACAGGCCAAGCCTGCACCCTCGACGGCCAAACAGACTGTATCCACGGCCATCAGGCAGCAGCCCGATACCGTCAGCACAGCATCAGCTTCCGTCAAGACAAACGGGCAGAAGATGCGCGTCAATGGATATCGCATACAGGTGTACTCGGGAGACAATTCACGCAAGGGAAAGACGGAAGCAACCTCCATGGGACAGCGCGTCAAGAATATGTTCCCCGAACTGGCTGTCTATACCCATTTCGCATCTCCCCATTGGATATGCCGGGCAGGAGATTTCCGTACCTATGAGGAGGCTAATGAGTATTTCCAGCAGATGAAGGATTCGGGGCTGTTTACCGAAGCCGTACTGGTGCGTTGTAAGGTAACTGTTTATTATTAAAAAACCAGCAGACAGACATTTCTATGAGGGACATCGGTATGGCAGACGAAGAAGAATGGACACCACTATCGGCAGAGCAGCAGACGTCTCGCTCTGATGAAGAACAGGAGCAGCAGATATCTGCACGTATACGTGATATTCTGAACCTGATAGGAGAAAATCCACAGCGGGAAGGGCTGATAAAGACACCTCTGAGGGTAGCCCGAGCCATGAAATTCCTCACCAGCGGATATCATGAGGACCCTGTGGCGATACTCAACTCTGCCAAGTTCAATGAAGACTACAGGCAGATGGTCATCGTGCGCGATATCAATTTCTATTCACTTTGCGAACATCACATGCTTCCCTTCTACGGACGCGTACATGTGGCATACATTCCCAATGGTCAGGTCACTGGCCTGAGTAAGATACCGCGTGTGGTGGACTGCTTTGCCCGACGCCTGCAGATACAGGAACGCATGACCAAGCAGATAAGGGAATGCATACAGGAAGCCTTGCATCCGCTGGGAGTGATGGTGGTGGTGGAGGCTCAGCACATGTGCATGCAGATGAGAGGAGTGGAGAAGCAAGGCAGTCTGACCACTACAAGTGATTTCTGCGGCGCATTCAATCAGGCCAAGACTCGGGAAGAGTTTCTGCAGCTGATAGTGAGCAAATAGTTCTGCGCTTGCTCTCACGCACGAGTGTGGATAGGTATTCTCCCCCTCGCGCGCGTACATTATATTATTATGTTCCTCAAACTGGGGTCATCAGTATACCCCAGCGTGAAGAATTCATAGTCAACTTTGGATATACAAGACGGGCGAGGATGGGAAACAGCACATCCTCGCCCGATTTGATGAAAAAACGCCCCAACAATAAAGGA
>SAMEA3663036__coassemble_354_pt1 | contig 22100 bp, 15 predicted proteins | sample SAMEA3663036__metabat2_high_PE_022 | metagenome-assembled genome bin SAMEA3663036 (sample SAMEA3663036) | pig gut metagenome | biome: pig gut; feature: pig-associated habitat; material: faeces | place: France | collected 2012
CCGAGAAAATAGAAGTCCCTGAAATCACCAAAGATTTTTAGCGGACACCAATAATCCAGAATAGGACTGGCGATTTCGGTGCCAGTTTTACCCATCTCAGACGCAGTGCACTGCAACCGCCTCTGCAGTGCACTGCATCCGTCCTCGCAGTGCACTGCATCCTCCACGCTAATATTTCCTGACTTCGTCAATGCGCCACCCAAATTAAGATTGGGTCATCCGACATTTCGATTGATTACCATTTATAGCAGTGTGCTCAGTATTTGTTACCTTCATTGCCGATAAGGTTATAAATCTTGTCTGTGGCGTATTCATATTTGCGGTTCATGCTATATCTCGAGTGACAATATATTGTTGCGTGGTCTATGGATATATATATCATTTCCGATAAGGTTAATAACCTTTCGGCCGTAAGGTTAATAACCTTTCAGTCGTAAGGTTATTAACCTTATCAGGGATGCAAACGTATTCATATCCTATGGCAAACGGTTTCACCCACTTCATTTAATAATTAGGGTGTACAGTTTGATGTAAGAAAATCAGTAGCAACGCCCTGAACCAAAGGTCGCCGGCTGCAAGGAAAGGCAAAGGGCAAAAGCGTTATTTGTCCTGCTGTTATCTACGCTTTTGCGCTTACAGCGCGACCATCACCTACATGAAATAACCCAGGGTGTCGCTACGCTTTACCCTGGACTATGCGCTTTTGCGCTTACAGCGCGACAATTACCGACATGAACTTCAGAATTAGGATATTCATTTTTTGCACATCAAACTGTACACCCTAAAAAAGGGGTGTAGTGTTGCTTTTTGCTCGTTTTTTGCTCGTAGTAAAAATAAAAAGTGTTGCAAATACTTGATTTGCAACACCTTCTGAATAATTTAACGTACCCAGAGCCGGGGTCGAACCGGCACGGGTTGCCCCACTGGTGTTTGAGACCAGCGCGTCTACCGATTCCGCCATCTGGGCTTTTTACGGCTGCAAAGGTATGAGTTTATTGGCAACTGACCAAATCTTAGGCCTCTTTTTTCTTCCTCCTTACCGATTGCTGACCACAAGAGCGGTGCCCACATATGAGACTTTGTACCTGAACAACGCGCGTCCGCCTTCGCCGCTGGACACGATGCCCATACTGTTGAGGTCATAAGTGCGATTGCAACCGCGGCAATGAGATGTAGTTCCCGACAGCTCCATCCGTTTGCTGATTCCTCCGTACTGCTCATAGCAGTTGGGGCAGTTCAGGTCGAAGCAAACCACCTGGCTTACGTCCTTGCCTATCTCGGGCAGAGAGGGCAGTCCGATGATGAGGCCTCCCAGTCCCAGGATGGTATTGTCATAGTTGCTCCCTATGGCTGTGCGAACCAGTTCGGAGCTTTCCTTGTTTCCCTGGATGTAGATCTTCTTTGCATCCATGGTCACGCTGCAGAATTCTCCCATGCTGTTGCAAGCGGTGTAAAGGGCCTGTGCCTGATAGACGTTTTCCACCACCAGTCGGGCAGGAATGTGATAATAGAGGCTATCGGACTGGGTGCATGACACCAAGCCCGACAGCCATGTGATGATTGCTATGGTGCAGAGTCTTTTCATTCTTCGTTGGCCAGTTGGCGTTCCGCCTCTTCTATCTGCTCAAAATGGAAACCGTTCCACACCTCGTCCATCAGTGCACGTATCTCCTCGTTGCAGAGGTTGCCGATGCTGCCTTCGTGGGTATGGCGCACTTCCTTGCAGGGCTTGAAGTTTCCTGCCTGGATGTCCATGCCCACCTTCTTGTATGCATCACGGAAGGGCATTCCCTCCGTGGCCAGCCTGTTGACTTCCTCCACAGAGAACATCAGGTCATAGCGAGGGTCATCGAGGATATGCTCATTGACCTTGATGCGCTGGATGATATAGGTGACCATCGACAGACAGTCTCGCAACTCCTGGAAGCAGGGCAGGAACACCTCCTTGATGATCTGCAGGTCGCGGAAATATCCGCTGGGCAGATTGTTCATGATGAGCATGATCTGCTGGGGCAGTGCCTGTATCTTGTTGCACTTGGCGCGTGTGAGCTCAAACACATCGGGGTTCTTCTTGTGCGGCATGATGCTGGACCCCGTGGTGCATTCATCGGGAAGTTTGACGAAGGCAAAGTTCTGACTGTTGAATAGGCAGGCATCAAAGGCAAGCTTGCTGAGTGTGCCTGCCACGCTGGCCAGAGCAAAGGCCACGTTACGCTCCATCTTGCCACGTCCCATCTGTGCATACACCACGTTGTAATCCATGGACTCGAAGCCCAGCAGTTGTGTGGTCATTGTGCGGTTGAGTGGGAAGCTGCTGCCATAGCCGGCGGCTGAACCCAGAGGGTTGCGGTTGGCCATGCGAAAGGCGGCCTGCAGAAACATCATGTCGTCCACCAGACTCTCGGCATAGGCACCAAACCACAGACCGAAGCTGCTGGGCATGGCCACTTGCAGATGTGTGTAGCCAGGCATGAGCACTTGCTTGTATCGCTCGCTCTGTGCCTGCAGTTCGCCGAAGAGTGTGCGTACGTCCTCGGCCACCAGTTGTAATTGGCGTCGGGTGAAGAGTTTCAGGTCCACCAGCACCTGGTCGTTGCGGCTGCGCCCAGAATGAATCTTCTTGCCCATATCGCCCAACCGGCGTGTGAGCATGAGTTCTATCTGGGAGTGTACATCCTCCACTCCCTCTTCGATGGTGAACTTTCCTTCCAGTATCTCTTTACGTATGGCACGCAGTTCGTGAAGCAATGTTTTCAGTTCGTCGGAGGTGAGCAGTCCGATGCTCTCCAGCATGGTGATATGTGCCATGCTGCCCATCACGTCGCTTTCGGCCAGATAGAGATCCATCTCACGGTCTCTTCCCACGGTGAACCGTTCTATTTCCTGGGCTGTGCTGAAGCCCTTGTCCCACAGTTTTGGCATATTTCTCCGTTCCTGGTTTTGAAGGTTATCAATAGGGGATAGTGGTCAGCATACGGGCCATTTCTTCCACTCCCTGCTCCAGTTTCTTTCCCACCATCTGCTTGATGAGGAAGTTCAATTCAGCTCTCAGGGTAACACGTAGTGCACACTGTTCACCCTGGGGTAGCAGTTGTATCCACAGGTTGGCTTGTATGGGAGCACCCTCCAATTCAAACTTGATACATTTGGGTTCCTCGCGTTCCACGATGCGGAGTGTTATCCTGCCCAGGGGAGAGTCGCCCGATACGGAGTCACTGTCAATCTCCAGTTGCTGGATTTTGTCGACAAAGGTATTCAATTGTTCGGCACTCACCTTTCCCTCTGCCATATCCAGCATGCGCTGACGTGCTTCGGGATTGTTGATGCTGTCCTTGATGGATGTCAGGATGCTGAGGTCGGAGAGTCGGTCATAGACTCTCTGTTGGGGGGCAGGTGATACGTGCACCTTACTCTTGTATTCTGTCATAATATTCTTTTCGTGTGATGATGATTCTGTGCAGAGCGCATGGTTAGGCATTCCAGTGAGCAGGGTCCTTGCGCCACTCGTGCAGCATGGGTACCTGGTCCTCGGAAATATATCCTGTGCGCAGAGCTTCTGTCACCACGGCTTCGTAGTTGGTGAGTGTGATGAGCTTCACCCGAGCATCGGCAAATGCCTGCTCTGCCACGGGGAATCCATAGGTGTAGGATGCCACCATGCCCACCACTTCATAGCCTGCAGCGCGCAGTGCTTCCACGGCTTTCAGACTGCTTCCTCCTGTGCTGATGAGGTCTTCCACCACCACCACCTTGGTGCCTGGTTTCAGTTCACCTTCTATCAGGTTGGCCATGCCATGATCCTTGGCTTTGCTGCGTACGTAGGCAAAGGGCAATGCCAGGGCATCTGCCACCAGAGCTCCCTGTGCGATGGCTCCTGTGGCCACGCCAGCCACAGCTTCTGCTTCGGGGAAGTTTTCCAGGATGATGCGTGTGAGTTCCACCTTGACGAAGGTGCGCAGGTCGGGGAAGGAGAGTGTCTTGCGATTGTCGCAGTAGAACGGACTCTTCCAGCCACTTGCCCATGTAAAGGGGGCTTCGGGCTGCAACTTGATGGCTTTCACTGTCAGCAACTTGGCTGCAAAGATAGATTCCAATGTGTTGGTCATATCGTATGAGTATTGGTAATATTCTGTGCAAAGGTACGAAAAAGGCTCCATACATGCACGCGCGTGTACCTTTATATATATGCCTTGGTCAGAAAAGAGAAGGGCAGAGAGCCGCGGCTCTCTGCCCTTGAGTAGGTATTTACTCCTCCCAGTCGGCTTCAGCCGAGAGGAGGAATAGAAGGAGGGTCCGTTACTTCACCAGCACGGTCTTGCCGTTGATGATGTATACACCCTTCTGGGTCTTCTGTACGCGTATGCCGTTGATGGTGTAGATGGCATCCTTCTGCTCGCTGTTGGCCTTTACGCCATCCAGACCTACGCCACCCTTCACGTCATTCCACAGAGCGGTCACCTCTTCGGCAGTGAGTGCATCGTTGTATACACGTGCAGTCACTATATCGCCGCACCATGCGTTGCTGGCCGTTTTCTCAGTGTCGGGATCACCTCCGATACCGAACCATCCGCGTCCGCTGGCGGGGAACTTGAAGTCACCGGTCAGAGTCTTACTGCTGCTCAGTACGCCGTTGATATAGATGTCGGCCTTCTGCTCCTGCTTGCTCCATACGCCCAGCACGTGGTAGTACACGCCGTCCTCGGGTGCGAGGTCGCTGTCTACACGTCCCCAGTCGCCACCTACGTGTGGGTTGAATCGCATCACATATTTGCCGTTCACATTGGCAGTCTCGAAGCCTGTACCGCCACTCTGCATAGCAGAGAAGGGCTTGGCCACAGCATTGAGTGCACTTCCGCGCAGGTCGGCCTTGATGATCATCTCCAGAGAGTGTCCATTGGCCAGAGCGCGGCTGAAGGATGTGTTCTCCTCGAAGTTCACCTTATACACGCCAGAGGGAGTGGTGCCCATGGGCGATTCGAACTTAGCCACGTAGCGGTTGAACTGATCGCTCCAGTAGGTGGTGGGAGTGGTGCCCAGTATCTCCACATTGTTCTTCATGGGAGAAACGTCGGTGGCTGTACCATCCTCGTTGAAGACGATATCCATAATCAGAGCCATGCCGTTGCCAATCAGAGTGGGATAGCTTCCCTCTGCCATGTCGCAATACCATGCACGTCCCCAGCCTACAACGGTCTGCTGCAGAGCAGCGAAGTTGGTGCCGTCATAGTAGCTGATGCCTTCCTTGGTGTCGGCATCTACAGTGGAGCCGAAGTTGCTATTGGTATTGTTCCACACTACAATGTTCTTGTAGGTGCTTGCAGGAGTGGAGGCATTCTGTCCGCCGCCCACGATACCAGCACCTGTGCAGGTGCCTGCAGCATAGGCATTCTCCAGAGTGAGGGCACTACGTACACGTCCGATAAGGCCGCCCACGTAATCAGCCTCGCTGGTGATATTCACGTTGGCATATACGTTCTTGATGACAGTGGGACCACCCACGTTACCAAAGAGACCGCCGCAGTATGCCTTACCAATGTGCAGTTTACCTGTTGCCCAGACGTTCTCCACAACGCATGTCTGAGGATTACCGTTGGCATCCACAAAGATGCTGTGGCCTATGTAACCAGCCAGGATACCCGAACCGCTGGCGTTGCAGTTTACGTTGCAGTTGATGAATCCTACGTTCTTCACGTTACCGCAGAGGATACCGAAGAAGCTGTTGTAGGGTTGGTCGGCGTTGGAGCAGGTGAGACCTGTGATGGTGTGGCCTCTACCGTCGAATGAAATCCAGTTCATGTACTGAGTGGTTCCGTAGGAGTTCTCAGCAAGGTTCAGAGGAGTCCACTCGGCACCGGTGATATCAACATCCTCATCCAGGATGACATAGGTCATCTGACCGGTGTGCATCAAGTTGCGCAGAGCGAGCAATTCTGTTGCATTGGATATAGGATAGGGATCCTCTTCAGTACCGGCATGCTTGTCCAGGTCATAAACACCATAGTTGACGGGATTGCCGCTGATGGGCATCAGCTCGGCATAATCACCATCCTCGGGCACTGTGAGCGAACCGTATTTCAGATATGCAGAGCCTGCATTGATTACAGTGGTCACGTTGTCCACGGTCTTGGCTTCTGTGGCGCCAATCCATACATTGCCTTCCTCCAGGTAACCCTTGGCAAATACACCAGTCAGACCACCGAGGCTACCGGGTTTGCTGACGACGCTGTTGCCAGGAGTGAAGGTGGCAAATTCTGTGCTTTCGCCATCATAATCACCCTCGGGAATCAGGAAGAAGGGCTGGCCAGCCTTGATGGGCATCTCCGCCTCCTTGAGTGCGATGTACTTCACACCATCCTTCTCCAGAGTACCGGCAGCCGTATAGGCAGGTACGTTTTCGATGGATGCAATTTCTGTAGCGAAGCAGAGAGGAGTGTGGTCACCCACCTTCTGCTCAAAGGTGAAGGCAGGAGCATAGTCGCTCTTAACCTCTTCAACAGGCTCTATGAAGAACAGACTGTTGTCGGGATTGTTGACGCTGATGCCAGTCCAGGTGACAAGCATAGTGGCAAACTCATGACTCTGAGCGTTCATGTAGTGATAGCTGCCCAGAGAGGCATCCTCGATGGTGCTCAGGTTGAGGGCACACTGTCCGTAGCCCACCATTTCTACTCTCACGGTAGAGGGAGTCAGCTGCATGGAGCTGCTGTTGTTCTCGGTTCCAGAGTAGATAAAGAGACCGCTTCTGCGGTTCTGCAGAGCATACTTGCCTTTTTCTATCTCTACGAAGCGCCACTGGGCTGCATCAGGTTCGCTATCAGCCTCGTCCTTGTTGAAGAAGTAAACCTTGTCACCCATCGCCACATCACCTTCAGACAAGATCATTCCAGCGTCTTCGGTGCGCAGACCAGGTATGAGATACTGGCCCCAGAGAGGATTGCTCTCCGACCACCATGAAGGCATGGTCCAGCCACGATATTCATAATAATCCTCGTTGGGGTAATGAATGGTGTACCACATATTGGTGTTCACCCCGTTACGGCTCTCTTCGAAGGTCTTCAGGGCTTCGGAGAGTTGCTTGGTGGCGTTGTCAAATGCCTCACGCTCGGGCTTGTCATAGTTCACCATAGCATTGGTCTGCTCGAGGACGGCCTTCAGAGTAGCAGCAGCTGATTCGGGATACTGACCTATGTTCTTACCGATGTTGTAGGGGTTGGTCAAGGTGCTGTTTGCGCTCTCTGCCATGGTCTTGTACTCGGCGGGGTTGATGACGAGAGCCTTCACGGCAGCTGTTGCCTCATTGATAGCAGTGGTGTCGCTCAGGTCGATGGCCAATCCGTTGTCCACCTTCTCCTGTACGCAGTCGATGATATCCTTCAGCTTGTCGGCAGCTTCCTTCAGTCCCGTCACATAGTAGTACTGAGACTTTTCAGTATTGGGTGTGGTGGGGTGGAACTGAATCTCTGCCAGATTGAAGTTGAAACTACTTGTGGGTGAGCTGGTGGGATACAGACGGATGTACTGATAGGTATCCTTCAGGTCGATATCAGGACTCACGTAGTGAGCATTGGGCTTATTGGTGTCAAAGCCTTCTGTGAATCCGATAAGACGCTTCCAGCTGTCTTCAGAAGCATCCTTGGATACGTATACGTCAATAGCATTGGGGTTCCTGTAGCCGTTGGCGATACCATAGAACTCAAAGTTTAATGAGCTAATGTCATCCCGGCGCAGGTCAAACTCCAGATAGACAGAGCTTCTGTTCAGTTCTTCACCTCTATCCAATGACTGGAAGTAAGTGTTCAGGTTGCCATCCAACAGAGATTCGTAGGTGAAACCACTCTGTGGAACGTTACACAGAATCTGTCCACCTTCCTGTGCTCCGTCCACCAGCAGATTGTCATAGGTGAAGGCTGTCTTGTAGGTGGCAGATGCCAGTGTCAGATAAGAGTTGAGTGTGTTCTTGATACCATTGCGGTCCACATACAGTTCCTTTATCTGGCGAGACAACTGCTGGATGATGGCGGTGTCTTCGCGCTCGGCTGTCAGGTTTTCTATCTTCTCCTTAGCCTTGGCTATCTCTGCATCCAGCTGGTCGCACACTTCCTTCATGCCTGGTACGGTGTTGTACTCTGATGAAGCAGTGGGATCGGTGTCGTACATCTGGAACTCACTCATGTTGAAGTAGCCCGAGTTGCTCAGGGTGTGGAGTACCACGAAACGTACATACTGATAGTTGCCACCCATCTCTATGATAGGAGAGGTGTAGTACTCACGGCTGCTTTGAGAGGGGAATCCGCTGTTGAGGTTGATAATCTTCTTCCAGGCAGAGGCAGCCTCCTCTGCTTCGTTGGTGGGAGTGGGATCCTCCACAGCGCTGGCATCATTGGTTACCCAGATGTCGATATTGTCGGGCATCTGGTTCCAGGAATCATACCATCCACCATCACCACGGCGAAGCATCTTGAAGAAGAACTCGTTGATGTCGGTACGCTTCAGATCTACCTGCAGGTAATGGTTACCAGCCACATCGGTGGCAGGATGACGGGAGTGGAAGTAGGTGTCGCTGTTGCCGTCTATCAGGTTGGCATAGGCACCCTGTCCCCCTGGAGGATCCTTATAGGTCCAGCGGGCGTTACTTGAGAACTGGTTGTGTGCATCGTCCTCGTCATCGGCCTCGAAGATGAGTGCCTCATAGTCATTGGCCATCATACGTACCTGCTCGGCTTTCTCTACAGCCTTGCTGAGCAGTTCGCTATAGGTCTGCTTGGTGCCCTGTTCCATCATCAGTTCGGCTGTGGCATCGTCCACGCGCCTCAAGAACCAATAGTTGCTCTGGTTGTAACCTACACCAGCCGCACAGACATATCCGCTTGTTCCATTTCCGTTGGAATGAGAAAGCATGTGGTAAGAACAACTGTTATTCACATTGTACAGGCAGAACCAAGGCTTGTTATGCTCTTCGTCAGGGAAGATGATCTGCTCGGTCTTCTGTTCGTCCACGATGGGCAGGTTGTAGGCAGCGGAATTGTTGCAAGCATCACCAGCCACCCAGTCGATATACTTGAGGTTGCCCACACACTGGATGCTGAAGTTGCCGCTGGCCAACTGTGTAATCTTGAACACCTGGAAGGGGCTTTCTTCGTCGAGGTCTTGCCATGCCATGCGGTTTTCAAAGTTCTTTCCGTACATGGCTTTTTCCACACCTTGGAGATTAAAGAATCTCTCGTCGCTGCTTACGATACGGTAATAACCATCGGTGACGGGTATTCGGCTTGCCTTTACCTCTTCTATTGCTTTGGTCAGATTTTCTTTGGCGGCAGTCAACTCCTCATCGGTAGCAGATGACTTGTTGGTAAGTTCATTGGCATTGCTCCAGCTCTCAATGAGAGCCGCTATCTTGCCGGCGTCATAAAAACCGGGATCAGTACCAGCCTCGAACGCGTCGGGGTCAGTGGCGTCAACCAGGCTAATCAGCAACTGCCTGGGATCGGTAATCTCAGCAGCAGCATACATCTGGAACTCGCTGATGCACCAGTATGCTTGTCCTGCATTACGTGCGTAGAAACGCAGATATCTGTAGGGCTGGTCTGCCGACACCATGGGGGCAGTGTAGGGCCATACATTTTCCACGGTCTCTGCGGGCAGATTGTCATGAATGGCAATGGTCACCCAGGAGTTGTTGTCCTCGGGGGTGTTGGTGGCCTTGATTTCAACCTTGGTCCACGTGATACCGCGTCGGGTGGCACCATTCCACACGTCGCCACGTCGGTCATACACGTAGAAGAATCTCTGGACGTCTGTGCGCTTCAGGTCCACTTGGATAAACAGGTCCTGTGTCCTGAGGTTTGGCCCCGTGGGATCAGAGTGCCAGTAGGTGGTCTGATCGCCGTCAATCAGGGCTCCCAGTTCATTCCCTGCATCGATGAACACCTGGTTGAAACCATAGTTGTCATTGTTGGGATCAGTAATCTTCCATGTACAGTTACTCGTCAACTGACTTTCCGATGGATCGGCCACCACATTGGTGATGAGCGGATTCTCCAAGTCGGGTTCGTACATCTGAGCCGAGATGGTCTGTACGTTCCATACCATGCTGAGTAGGATCAGCATCATAGCGGAGACGGATTTCTTTCTCATAAATGCGTTTTTTAGTTAATTAATAAAGTTGTTTATCACTTGGTTTGTTTTTCTCTTATCTTTTCACGAACTTACAGCTGTGTCGGCTGCCGCCAAACGTCCATGTCACTATGTAAAGGCCTGGTGCCAGGCTGGCTGTGCTGAACACGTCCGATGACGGGAAGTGCCCCATGAGCATGCCTTGGGAGTCATACAGATGAGCTCTGAAGTTCATCTTCTCGCGGTCGGTGTCCTCGCACAGGAACCTGAGTGTCTGTGCTTCTGCACTGTAAGCCAACACGTAGTCTGTCTCGGCCTCAATGCTTTCCACTGGCGTGAGGACGCTCTTGCCCACGGTCATCAGTTGCCATTGCCTGTTGCCACTCGTGGCATCTCGCTCATCGCTCACGGCATTGCATATGGGATTGCCCTCCATGGCCATTCCGTCCTTGTTATAGACCACGCGTCCTGTCCTCACATTCTTGATATTATAATATCCTCCCACTCCCTGGGGGACGAAATCCCACAGCTGGCAGCGATTCATGCTGTCGGGTTGTGCGGTGCTGAGCAGATCGCCTGTGAAGGCCCCCTCGTCGGCCAGGGCTTCTCCCGTCTGGGCATGGGTAATCATGAAGTATCCGCCTGTGGCGTGTATGTTCCATTTCTGGGCGTCATCGTCCTCGTCCTTCACCCTGTAGATGCCCACCTGATTGTCTGCCGTACTAATGGTCATATTGGGGAATGCCTTGCAGTAGATCTTGTAGGAGTATTCTTCCTGAGCCATAAAGTCCTTGGTAGGTACCTGTCCTCTTCGGCGGAGGAACTCGCTGGAGAGGTAATCGTTGTGGGCTGTGATGAAGGATTTGATGTTCTCTACATATTCCTCATAGGTGCTGAAGATATACACCTCGTCATACACTTTCGTGCTGATGCTCCATCGCTTGTAGTTCTCTATGCGTGAGGGGCGTATCACCTCGGCCATGGAGTCCACAAAGCAGAGCATGCGATTGTCAAGTCCTTGTTCGCGCAACTGTGAGAAGCGCTCATACACGGCATTCTTGAACCATGGGTCCTGCCACATGCGGGTGAACCATCCCTTGATGGTGTAGTTGCTCCCGTACCCAAATTGTATGGCAAGCTTCTGGGCCACATTGCCCATGCGTGAACAGTTGTTCCAGCAGATGTCAAAGTCCCAGATGGGACCGAAGTGGATCAGCTCGCTGGCTCTATCCTTATATATATATGAGCACCAGAAACCATCCGCATTGGCGCTTATCTCCTGCACCAGATACCAGTCTATGAGTGACGTGGTGTCGGTATATTGCCGGTAGCCACGTTTCTCATGAGAGAAGTCTTCGCCATAGAGGGCCGTCTCAAACTTGTTGATATATGCCTTGATATAGCTGAGCTGCCGCTTGTTGATGACGTCGGGCTTGGGGTCATGTATGCGGATGTGGCATCCCTGATTGCTCATGAAGTACAGTCCATCGGAGGCTGTGTTTCCCTCTGGTTCCAGGAAGTATCCTCCACTGATGTCTGTAGTGGGGTCGGTGACAATGGTGTCCTGGTGGGCAATCTCAATGCGTCCCTTGTGCACCTCCATTTGGTCGGTGAGCTGGTAGTTGCCGTCATAACGGCCGTTCAGGTAGAGGTCCACAAACTGGAAGCAGGGATTGAAGGGCATCTGCATGAACTCGCCCACGCAGGCGGCCAAGGCATTCCGGAGCAGCAGTTTGTCTCCAGCGTTTGCCAGAAGCACCCAGTCTTTGGCCTTCGCTTCCCCCTCGCCTAGCAGACGGGTCTTCTTGGGGAACTTGATGCGGTAAGGTTTCTTGGGCAAGGTCCATGTGGTGTTGCCACGGCCTCGTATCCGCACAGAGTCGAAGTGGGTGGTATCGGCCCCATTGACCATCACTATGCGGCAGTATTTATAGTTGTCGTGGTCTGTCACATCTTTCTGGTCAAAGGTCTCTATGTAGAGGGTGGGCAGTGTGGTCTTCTGCTTGTAGGTATCTGCTGCTGCCAAGCTCAAGGGGATGAGTGCCAGACACAGAGCAACCAGGCGCAGGGCTCTTGCTAATCCCTGCACACACTTGGCTGCTGGTCTGTTGAATACTCTTGGCATGACTACGGAGAGAAAAGTCTCTTTATGGGGCTGGATTACCAGATGTCCTCAGGTGTCTCGGGATTGTCATATACTTCCTTGGGACAGAACTCCAGGAAGTCCATGTAGAACTCACGGGTCTGGTCGTCCAGCACGCTCTTGAATCGCAGGTAGTAAGTCTCATCGGCCTTCATAGGTTCGCGCACGATGATTCTTCTCACGATAACAGGATCGGCACGGGCCATCACGGAGAGTCCTTGTCCGCCATCGCAATATATCTCGGCTCCCTTCATGAAGCCGTTGTTGCGCAACTTCTTGTCCACCTCGGCATTGTAATCGTCGTCCTGAGTATCCTTTTCCCATCCTACGTTGCTGGGGAAGGTTCCACTGGTGGTTCGGCGTTCCAGACCGCTGGTGCGGATATCCAGAGGGATACCCATGGGAGGCAGGTTGTCCTTGTTGCTACCCCAGTAGAACTGCACCATGCCTCTGTTGTAACCCTCGCTCTGGATGTTGAAGCGAATCTCGTAGATTCCATCGGCGGGCACGGGAGGCAGTCGGAAGGTGATATCCAGGAATCCTCTCACGTTGAGCTCATCGCCCTGATAGTTCTTCATCGTCTCGTCGTAACCGTTGTAGTAGAAGAACCAGCTTTCGTCGCCGATAAACACATCGTCGAAGTAGGGGTACTGGCTATCAAAGGGGAAGCCCCATCGCTGTCCCAGTTTGTAATATTGCAGGCGGATGTCATTGTTCATCATCTCGGGCATAGCCGCTACGATATCGAATCGGATGCGCTCCTTGTGCAGGTTGTTCTGCACATCCTCGGTATAGGCCATAATCTGATCGATGGGGTAGATGATGCCATTGCGCACGTTGAACTCGCCATCGGTCTCGGGTATAGGCACCTTGATACCTGTCTTGTCGGGGTCGCAGCTGATTTCGTGATAAGTACCTTGGCGTCCGTTGTCAATCTTGGGGAAACGGTTGATGAAGACGCCATTGCTCTCTGCACTCTCCAGGAACTTCACCAGTCGGCGCTTGCCCATGCAGGTGTAGTACTCATACTGCACCACGGAGGGCTTCTTCAGCTGTGAGGAGTATCCCTTCTCGTTCCAGTGCAGCACCAGTCGGTCTGAGGCAAGTCTCATGGGCAGGAAGTGATAGGTGACAAACTGATTGAGGATGTTGTCCTCGCTGGTGTAGTCCTCATCCGTTTTTGCCTTGGAATAGTAACCGTTGCTCTTCAGCCAGTCTACCACATCCTCCACAGTGATGTCGAATCGGTTCTTGCCTATCTCCCGTTCCCACACGTCATCGGTCTCCGCAAAGAAGGTGTAGCCATAATATCTGTGCTCAGGCAGTTTGCCAGTGGTATAGCCGATACCGGAGGTGTGGGCTATCATCTCTGGCACCTGTCCTGTCTGGTAAGCCATCTCATAGGTCTCGTCTCTGTATTTCTGCAGGGTGTCGAGCATGCCTGCAGCACGCACGAGCATGGCGGATACATAATAGCCCGACTGCTTCTCGGCATAGATGCTATTGAGCAGATAACCCAGGGTGTTGTTGGTGGGAGCCACCACGGAATGCACATTGTGGATGTATCCGTTCAGAACCCGGATGTTATTGTTGCGGGGGTCCATCAGAGCGCCGTTGATGGTCACGCTATCGGGATCGTCATAGTAGTTGACAATGAGCTTTCGGTCATACAGGTTGCTCAGTGGAAATTCACCTCCATCATTGATGGGGAACTGAGCCACGTCATAGGCCTCCAGATTGTCTCCTCCGTTGATGATACTGTTGTACACGATGACTTTTCGGATGGAATCGAGTGAGGTGCTGTCGCGGAAACCGTTCCAGGTGGGCTCATCGATGATGTTCTTGGTGTACAGGGTGTCCAGATAGTCCTGTATGGCATCGTTGTCAGGTGCAAACACGGTAAAGTGGCCACGTGCCGACAACAAGGCTCCTATGGAAGATGAGGATATCCGACTCACGGGTACTTTGTTCAGCAACTCCACGTAATCGCTGTACTGCTCATGCTTGCTTAGGTAGCTATATGCAGTCTCCTCCTTCATGACATAGCGAGCACTCATGTCAACCTGTTCCTTACAGGCCGCTATGACGATGGCAATAAGTATTGTCAATAGAAATCCATTAACTGCTTTCATGATAGAAACTTATGTTTTTGTTTTTGTTTTTTAAAGTTGTGAATACATTTTTGAATGGATATGTCTCATTTCAAAATGTCTCTGATTGCAAAGTTATAAAATAATGTTTGAATTCCCCTCCCTCGAATATATTATTTATAGAAAATATCTTTTTTGAAGAACGACGATTCCTGATGCAGGTTTCAGTCAAATTCGCCTCCTCTTTGGCGCTAACTCTTCCTTTGTTTGGCAGTAAATCAGAAGGGCATCTGCTGCAATCATGCGGAACTTTGGAAAATCCTCTCCCGTCATCATGCGGTGTATTATGAAAAAGCAGTAACTTTGCAGCATCGGACATCAAAAGGGTGCCCCCATGGATGGGGCTGAGATTATACCTTCCAACCTGATGCAGTTAGTACTGCCGTAGGGATTGATTCGTATTTTTTCAGGTTTGGTATCTTGCACAGATAAGATACAGCTAAGGGTTATGATGTCGCATCATAACCCTTGCGCATTTTTTAGAGGTATCCTTTCCTGCATCCGACGATAACGAAAGGGAGGACCATAATGAAGCATTACACGAGCGTATTGACCATTGCAGGAAGTGATAGCGGTGGTGGAGCAGGAATACAGGCGGATATCAAGACGATATCTGCATGTGGCTGTTATGCCACGACTGCCATTACGGCAGTGACGGTTCAGAATTCTGTAGGCGTGAGGGCTGTTCATGACGTACCAGCGGACATCGTCAGAGGGCAGATACAGGCCGTGCTGGAGGATATCGGTGCCGATGCAGTGAAGATAGGAATGCCGAAGAGCAAAGATATCGTCAGAGAGGTGTGCCATGCGCTCAGGCCCTATGCGCTCAGGAATATTGTCCTGGACCCCGTCATGGTTTCTACCAGTGGACATAGGCTTATGGACGAGGATGCCATAGCAACGGTACTCTCGGAACTTGCACCCATGTCACGCATCATCACCCCCAATATCCCGGAGGCTGAGATGATATGGCGCGGAGGGCCGATATGCACGCCCAGGACCATGGAATGTGCGGCCAGGGAGATGGCAGAGACCATCGGGGTGTCGGTATTGCTCAAGGGCGGTCATCTCAACGATACCACCACCGTGGATGTGTTCTATGATTACGAGCACAAGGAGATGATGCATCTGTCCTCAGCACGCATACCTACGCGCAACACCCATGGAACCGGATGCACCTTGTCATCAGCCCTGGCATCGATGCTTGCTAAGGGTATGGAGCCCGCCGATGCCGTGGAGGCTGCCAAGACATACATCAACGAAGCGATAATGGCGGGAGCAGATTATGAAATCGGCCATGGACATGGCCCCGTTAAGCACTTTTACAAACTATGGAAATAACAGTAAACAACAAGGTTCTGGAGACTCAGGCCAGGACACTGGAAGAACTGGCCCAGGAGCTCACTCTCCCCGCGAAGGGCGTGGCTGTGGCAGTGGCAAACAGTATGGTACCCAGGACAGAATGGGGAACAACGTCCTTACATGAGGGCGATGCAGTAATCATCATTAAGGCAGCGTGCGGCGGATGATACAGTTCATATCACATTATACCGACCATTACTCATACCTCGACAGCATAAGGATGGCCCTCGAGGGAGGATGCCGATGGGTGCAGTTGAGGATGAAGGAGGCTTCTCGGGAGGAGATTGTGCGTACCGGACATGAGGTGAGGAGGCTGTGCGACGCCTATGGGGCCACATTCATCATCGATGACCACGTGGAACTGGTCAGAGAGATACGGGCCGATGGAGTACATCTGGGACAGAAAGATATGCCTGTGGGCCAGGCAAGGGACATACTGGGAGATAAAGTCCTGATAGGAGGAACGGCAAACACCATAGAGGAGGTCTGCAGACATTACCATCAGACTGCCGACTATGTGGGATGCGGACCATTCCGCTTCACCACCACTAAGAAGGGACTGGCACCCGTCTTGGGTCTGGAAGGTTACAGAGACATCGTAACTAAGATGGCAGAGCAGGGCATCAGCATTCCCCTGATAGCCATCGGAGGTATCACGGCAGCAGACATACATGACATCATGCAGACGGGCGTGTCGGGGATAGCCGTCTCGGGGGCGGTGCTCAAGGCCAGCAGCCCAGTGGACGAGATGAAACGGCTCATGGATATCATGAAGACCGTGGAGAATGAGAACAGACAATAATACATCAGTTATATATATATGGATAAACTAATCATTGCGGGAAGAGAGTTCAGTTCCCGTCTCTTCCTTGGAACAGGAAAATTCAACAACAACGAGCTGATGGCTAAGGCCATCGAGGCTTCGGGGACAGAGATGGTCACCGTGGCGATGAAGCGCATTGAACTTGATGATGAGAACGACGAACTGCTTACTCACATCACACGCCATAGCAATATACAGCTGCTGCCTAACACCAGCGGAGTGAGAGATGCCGATGAGGCGGTATTTGCCGCACAGATGGCCAGGGAGGCTTTCGGCACCAACTGGCTGAAACTGGAGATTCACCCCGACCCGCGTTATCTCCTGCCCGACTCGGTGGAGACACTCAAGGCCACAGAGAAACTCGTGAAGATGGGATTTGTGGTGCTCCCTTATTGTCAGGCCGACCCTACGCTCTGCAAGCATCTGGAAGAGGCAGGAGCTGCCACCGTGATGCCACTGGCTGCACCCATCGGGACAAACAAGGGACTCAGGATGAAGGACTTCCTGCAGATTATCATAGAGCAGGCCAATGTGCCCGTGGTGGTGGATGCCGGAATAGGAGCACCCAGTCATGCTGCTGAGGCCATGGAGATGGGAGCCGACTGCTGTCTGGTGAATACAGCCATAGCCGTTGCTGGTGACCCCGTGATGATGGCCGATGCTTTCAGGCAGGCCGTGACAGCAGGCCGAATGGCTTACGAGGCCGGACTGGGAGCCGTGGCAGACTGTGCCGAGGCCAGTTCTCCGCTCACGGCTTTCCTCAACCAGTAATGCCTGCTGTGATTACCCGAACCTAATAATCTGACAAGAGAGAATCAGTAGATCACAAGACAAAACCACACACCAATATATGAGACCAAACGACCATAAGGCTTATGCCAAGCGCGAGAAGGCATACATGCAAGGAACTCTGTTCCCCTATATCAGGGTGGGCATGACTAAGGTAAACCTCACACCCACGGTGACACGTGATGCCGAGGGGAAGATGCACAGCGAGCCCAATGCCCCAGTATACATATATGACACCAGCGGACCTTTCAGCGACCCTGATATCACCGTTGACCTGAAGAAGGGATTGCCACGCCTGAGAGAGACGTGGATAGAGGAGCGTGGGGATACCGAGGTCCTGCAGGAGATAAGCAGCGAGTATGGCAGACAACGCCTCGCCGACCATAGTCTGGACTCTCTGAGGTTTGAGCATATCCAGAAACCACGCCGAGCCCAGAAAGGCAAGGCCATCACGCAGATGGCTTATGCCAAGGCTGGCATCATAACTCCCGAGATGGAATATGTGGCCATTCGTGAGAATATGAACTGCAAGGAACTGGGCATCGACACGCATATCACACCCGAGTATGTGCGCAGCGAGATAGCAAGAGGCAGAGCCGTGCTGCCTGCCAATATCAACCACCCCGAGAGTGAGCCGATGATCATAGGCCGCAACTTCTTGGTGAAGATAAATACCAATATAGGCAACTCTGCCACCACATCAAGCATCGATGAAGAGGTGGACAAGGCTGTGTGGTCATGCAAATGGGGCGGAGACACTCTGATGGACCTTTCCACAGGTGACAATATCCACGAGACCCGAGAGTGGATCATACGCAACTGTCCCGTACCCGTGGGGACCGTGCCCATCTATCAGGCTCTGGAGAAGGTGAACGGAAGGGTGGAGGATCTCTCATGGGAGGTATATAAGGATACACTTATCGAACAATGTGAGCAGGGTGTGGACTATTTCACCATTCATGCAGGCATCCGACTCCATAATGTGCATCTGGCGGACAGTCGATTGTGTGGCATCGTAAGCCGCGGAGGCAGTATCATGTCCAAGTGGTGCCTCATTCATAAGAAGGAAAGTTTCCTGTATGAACATTTCGATGATATCTGCGATATCGTGGCACAGTATGACGTGGCTCTCTCTCTTGGCGACGGACTGCGCCCTGGTTGCATAGCCGATGCCAACGATGCTGCTCAGTTTGCCGAACTCGATACCATGGGAGAACTGGTCACAAGGGCTTGGGAGAAGAATGTGCAGGCCTTTATCGAAGGCCCGGGACATGTGCCTCTGCATAAGATACAGGAGAATATGGAGCGGCAGTTGGACCATTGTCATGAAGCTCCCTTCTACACACTCGGACCGCTTGTGACGGATATCGCACCCGGATATGACCATATCACCAGTGCCATAGGTGGTACGCAGATAGCATGGCTCGGTACTGCCATGCTGTGCTATGTCACCCCCAAGGAACACCTGGCGCTGCCCAACAAGGAGGATGTGAGGGTTGGAGTGGTGACCTATAAGATTGCTGCACACGCTGCCGACCTGGCCAAGGGACATCCCGGAGCCACCATACGTGACAACGCACTCAGCAAGGCACGCTTCGACTTCAGGTGGAGAGACCAGTTCCACCTTTCGCTCGATCCCGAGAGAGCACTCCAATACTTTGAGGAAGCAGGACATACGGAAGGCGAATACTGCACCATGTGCGGACCAAACTTCTGTGCGGCAAAGCTCACCCACGATTTGAGAAGGCTCAAATGACGGGGCAGACTTCAAGGGAGAGAAAGATGACACATCAGGATATGACTCCACAGCAGCGCCGCCGCTATAACCGACATCTGATACTCGATGGATTCGGACAGGAGGGACAGCGTAGGCTCCTGGAAGCCAAGGTGCTCATAGTGGGATTGGGCGGACTGGGTTCGCCGGTTGCACAGTATCTCGCTGCGGCAGGCGTGGGGCATCTCGGATTGCTCGACGGTGACAACGTGTCGCTCCACAATCTGCAAAGGCAAGTGATACATGACACCTCGGATATTGGCACACAGAAGGTGCGGTCGGCTGCACAGAAGATACAGGCTCTGAACCCTGATGTGCAGACCACAGAGATACCGCTTTTCTTGAGCGAGGACAATGCGCTGGACATCATCCGCGACTATGATTTTGTCATTGATGGGACAGACAATTTCTCCACCAAGTATCTCGTGAATGATGTCTGTGTGATGCTCGGCAAACCGTTCTGCATCGGTGGCATAAACCGATATGCAGGACAGTTGATGACTCATCTGCCTGGGACGGCATGTTACAGATGTCTGTTCCCCGAGCCTCCCGAGGAAAAGGATGTGGAAACATGCTCCATGGTTGGGGTGCTCGGACCCATTGCGGGGATGCTGGGTACTGTGCAGGCTACAGAGGCCATCAAGTGTATTGCCGGCATAGGCAATCCGCTGACCGATTCCCTGTTGACCTTCGATGCGCTCACCATGCAATGGAACACCTTCCGCTTTCAGCATGACGCAGAGTGCGCCTTGTGCGGCGACCATCCGAGCATCACCGAACTGCATGAGTATGCCTTCATGCCTTGTTCTAAACGAGGGCTATGACAGACTGTGGAATCCCTGATTCCATGTGACGCATTCCCCTTCCATTATGACGATTATAAATAGATAGAAAGAAAATGTTTTCTGAGGAATTAGAAAAGATCAGTTGGGAAGAGACCACAGAGCGTATCTCCTTGATGAACGATACGGATGTGCGTCGGGCATTGGCCAAAAGCCATTGCGACGTAAATGACTTCATGGCTCTGCTCTCACCGGCTGCAGAGCCGTATCTGGAGACCATGGCACGCCTGTCCAGAAAATACACGGAGGAGCGATTCGGGCGCACCATGTCCATGTTCATACCGCTGTATATCACCAACGCATGCTCCAACTCATGTGTCTACTGTGGATTCCATCGCGAAAACCCTATGGCACGCACCATCCTCACGCCCCAGCAGATAGAGGATGAGTATAAGGCCATAAAAAAGCTTGCCCCGTTTGAAAACATTCTCCTGGTCACAGGGGAACATCCTGCCAAGGCTGGCGTGCCTTATCTGGCCCAGGCGATAGACATTGCCAAGAAGTATTTCTCTAACATTAAGATTGAGGTGATGCCCCTCTCTGCCGACGATTACAGAGAGCTCACACACCACGGCATGAACGGCGTCATCTGCTTCCAGGAGACATACAACAAGGCTCATTACAACATCTATCATCCACGCGGCATGAAATCAAAGTTTGAATGGCGTCTGGATGGCTTCGACCGTATGGGACAGGCTGGGGTGCACTCCATCGGCATGGGAGTACTCATAGGACTGGAGAAGGAGTGGCGAACCGACGTCACCATGATGGCATACCACCTGCGCTATCTGCAGAGACATTACTGGCGAACCAAATACTCTGTCAACTTCCCACGTATGAGGCCGGCTCAGAACGAGGGGTTCCATCCCAACTGCTATATGACCGACCGGGAACTGGCTCAGGCCACGTTTGCCATGCGCATCTTCGATCATGATGTGGATATCTCCTATTCAACGCGTGAACCGGCATATATAAGAGACAATATGGCCACTCTCGGAGTGACGACCATGTCGGCTGAGTCTAAGGTTAACCCGGGAGGATACTACACTTATCCACAAGCACTCGAACAGTTTACCGTGTCGGACGAGAGAACGGCCAAGGAGATCAACTGCCGACTGAAAGAACTGGGCAGAGAGCCGGTATGGAAGGACTGGGACGCATCCTTCGACCTTGGTGGAATCATGAGCAAAGAGCAGAAGAAGGCATGATGAGGGACGTCATCGTAATCACCATGCCTGAGATGTTCCCAGGCGAGACAGAAGTGGTGAACACGCTGTTTGCCAATGGGATGCAGAGACTCCATCTGCGCAAACCAGGTGCCTCGGAAGAGGAAATGGCGGAATGGATAGGCCGGATTGACCTTCCTTTCCGCCAAAGAATTATCGTGCATGACCATCACCGCCTGTTGAGGACCATGGGACTGGGAGGCATACATCTCAATGCACGCAACCCTGAGGCTCCCGCATGGTTCTCTGCAGAAAGACAGAAGCGCGGGAGTGTGACTCTCTCCCGCTCCTGCCATTCGCTGGAAGAGATTGCCCAATGGAAAAGCGTATGTGACTATCTCTTCCTCAGTCCGATATTCGATAGCATATCAAAGGGTGGCTATACTTCCGCGTTCACCCGAGAAACATTGCTCCAAGCTTACCATGACGGTCTCTTTAGCAAACCGGTATATGCTCTCGGTGGTGTGTCGGCAGACAATATCCGTTCCATCTACGATTATGGTTTCGCCGGGGCAGCCGTCATAGGCTCCTTATGGCAAGTCCATCCATTCACAACAGACACCCTCGTCGGCCGCCTGAAAGAGCTGCAAGGGACATAGGTTCAGGTCCGTGTCCCGAAAAGCAATAAGGTGCAGCATATATCGGGACATTAACCTTTCCTCTCTTTTTTGATATCATAATGTCACATATATCCATGATATGCTATCAAAACGATAGTTGAGTTTTTGCAACTTCAACTTGCAATCTAGAAAATCAGAATTGCACATTTTGGCTCTTTTGTGCAAAAAATCATTGACCGACGACTCGGTTTTTTGCCCATTTCATTCAAAGTTCGCTTGGTCGACCGACCATAAGGTCTGTGGTCGACCGACCATAGG
>SAMEA3663036__coassemble_369_pt1 | contig 21654 bp, 17 predicted proteins | sample SAMEA3663036__metabat2_high_PE_022 | metagenome-assembled genome bin SAMEA3663036 (sample SAMEA3663036) | pig gut metagenome | biome: pig gut; feature: pig-associated habitat; material: faeces | place: France | collected 2012
GAGCCGGAACGATTGTGCTTCTTGCGTACGTACATGGTGCAAAGGATACATTTTTCGCTTGCGCCACCCAACACCACCCAATTATTCTACGTAACTCGCTGATTAACATTATGCGCCATCTAATGGCGAACAAAAGTGATGAAGTCAGGAAATAAGGTCCAACTCAGAGAGGGAGAAAGAGAGAGCAGGAAAGTCCTTGTGCAGAGATAAGACAAAGAGAGAAGCACCCCGTGGAGATTTACTTTCGTCTCCCTGGGTGCTTCTCTCCTTATCAGTTTCTCACAGCATAGGAGCCTGGTCCTATGCCGTCAGATTGTACTCATCAATCGATAGACCAGTCTTCCTGAGTCTTGCGGATGTAGCTCTTGTAACGACGCTTTGCTGCCGCCTTACATGCATCATACAGCTCCTGGGCCTCCTCAGGTGCAGCCTTCTTGAGTGAGAGGAAGCGTACCTCACCTTCCAGGAAATCCTGGAACTTGTCCCAGTTGGGCTCCTTGCTATCCAGCTGGAAGGGGTTCTTACCCTCGGCAGCCAAAGCAGGATTGTTGCGCCACAGATGCCAGTAACCACACTCTACAGCCTTAGCCTCCTCAGCCTGGCTCTTACCCATACCGCCCTTGGCCTTCAGACCATGGTTGATACAGGGAGCATAAGCGATTACCAATGAGGGACCATGCCATGCCTCTGCCTCGCGGAAGGCCTTCAGACACTGACTCTGGTCGGCACCCATGGCCACCTGAGCCACATATACATTGCCATAAGTGGCCTGCATCAGACCCAGATCCTTCTTGCCTACACGCTTACCATTAGCAGCAAACTGAGCAATGGCGCCGATGGGAGTAGCCTTGGAAGCCTGACCACCGGTGTTGGAGTAAACCTCGGTATCGATAACGAAGATGTTGACATCCTCGCCAGAACCAATCACGTGGTCGAGACCGCCGTAACCGATATCATAGGAAGCACCGTCACCACCGATAATCCACTGGCTGCGCTTCACCAGGAAGTGCTCCATCTCCTTGAGCTGTGCACATACAGGACAACCTGCTGCGGCACTGGCATCGATATGAGGAATCAGGGCAGCAGCAGCGGCCTTGGAAGCCTCGGCATCATTCTGAGCTTCTATCCAAGCTTGAGCAGCAGCCTTGTACTCGGCACTGGCCTTGTCGCTGGCTATCATATCCTGGAGCAAGGTGGTGATGCGTGCACGCATCTTCTTGTTGGCAATAGCCATACCCAGACCGAACTCACAGAAGTCCTCAAAGAGAGAGTTGGCCCATGCAGGACCCTGTCCCTTGGCATTCTTGGTGTAAGGAGTGGAAGGTATGGAACCAGAATAGATGGATGAGCAACCGGTGGCATTGGCCACAATCTCACGGTCACCAAAGAGCTGAGAGATGAGCTTCACATAAGGAGTCTCACCACAACCGGCACATGCACCTGAGAACTCAAAGAGGGGCTGTGCAAACTGGCTGTTCTTGGGGCTCTGCTTGATGTCCACCAAGTGCTGCTTGCTGGCCACCTGAGTGGTGAAGTACTTCCAGTCGGCAGCATTCTTCTGAGCCTCATCCGATGAGTCGTCGTAAGCCTTCATCACCAGAGCCTTACCAAGCTTGGGATTGCCAGGACATACATCGGCACAGTTGCCGCATCCCAGACAGTCCTTGTCATCGATACCCATTACGAAGTGCATACCCTTCATGGCAGCAGGAGCCTTCATCTCGATGCTGGGACCATCGTAGCCCTTCAGTTCCTCGTCGGTCATGACGATAGGACGGATGGCTGCATGAGGACATACGAATGAGCACTTGTTACACTGGATACAGTTGTCGGCAGTCCATACAGGTACGAAGCCAGCCACGCCACGCTTCTCATAGGCAGCGGTACCCTGCTCCCAGGCTCCGTCCTCAATGCCCTTGTAAGCAGATACGGGCAGGTCGGCACCATTCTGAGCATTGATGACGCGCACCAGATTGGTGATGTAAGCAGGCTCCTCGCGTACGATGGCCTCATCCTCGGGCAGGTTGGCCCATGCGGGATCCACGGCCAGAGTCTTGTACTCACCACCACGGTCCACGGCAGCGAAGTTCATGTTGACCACGTCCTCACCCTTCTTGCCATAAGACTTCACAATGGCCTTCTTCATCTGCTCTACGGCCAGATCAACGGGAATAACCTCGGTGATGCGGAAGAAGGCACTCTGCAGGATGGTGTTGGTGCGATTGCCCAAACCAATCTCCTGAGCTATCTTGGTGGCGTTGATATAGTACACGGTGATGTTCTTCTCTGCGAAATACTTCTTCACTGAGTTGGGCAGGAAATTGACGAGCTCTTCACCCTCGAAGATGGTATTCAGCAGGAACTGGCCATTCTGACGCAATCCACGAAGCACATCATACATGCGCAGATAAGCCTGCACATGGCATGCCACGAAATTGGGAGTCTTGATCTGATATGTGGAACGAATGGGAGTGTCACCGAAACGCAAGTGTGAGCAGGTGAAGCCACCGCTCTTCTTGGAGTCATAAGAGAAGTAAGCCTGGCAATACTTGTCGGTATTGTCACCGATAATCTTCACAGAGTTCTTGTTGGCACCCACGGTACCGTCGGCACCCAAACCGAAGAACTTGGCCTCGAAGATACCTTCGCCTCCGAGTGCCATCTCCTCCTTGGCAGGCAGAGAGGTGAGGGTGAGGTCGTCCACGATACCTACTGTGAAGTGGTCCTTGGGCTGAGGCAGCTCGAGGTTCTCGTACACACCGAGAATCATGGTGGGAGTCACGTCGGCAGAACCCAAGCCATAACGTCCGCCTACTATCTCAGGAGCATTTGCCTTACCATAGAAAGCATCCTTGACATCAAGCAGCAGAGGCTCTCCGTTGCTTCCAGGCTCCTTGGTGCGGTCCAGTACAGCAATGCGCTTGCAGCTTGCAGGAACAGCCTTCAAGAGGTGCTCCACGCTGAAGGGACGATAGAGATGTACGCTCACCAAGCCATACTTCTTGCCATTGGCATTAGCATAATCAATGGCTTCACGTGCAGCCTCAGTACCGGAGCCCATCATGATGATTACCTGCTCGGCATCCTCGGCGCCATAGTAACTGAAGAGTTCATACTTGCGACCGGTACGCTCAGAAATGGCAGCCATATACTTCTCCACGATAGCGGGAACAGCATCGTAATAGCGGTTGCAGCTCTCGCGATGAGGGAAGAAAGTCTCGGGATTCTCGGCCATACCCTTAGCCTGAGGACGCTCAGGAGTGAGAGCACGTGCACGGAATTCGCTCACAGCCTTCATATCTACGAGGTCACGTACATCATCCTCCTCGATGAGTTCCACCTTCTGATACTCATGAGAGGTGCGGAATCCGTCGAAGAAATTGATGAAGGGAACGCGTGCCTCGATAGCAGACAGATGAGCCACGGCGCTCAAGTCCATAACCTCCTGCACAGAACCCTCGGCCAGCATAGCAAAACCAGTCTGCCTACAAGCCATCACATCGCTGTGGTCACCAAAGATACACAGAGAATGAGTGGCAACGGTACGTGCAGACACATGGAACACGCTGGGAAGCAACTCGCCAGCAATCTTGTACATGTTGGGGATCATCAGCAACAGACCCTGACTGGCAGTGAAGGTGGAAGTCAAGGCACCTGCCTGCAGTGAACCGTGAACGGCACCAGCAGCACCAGCCTCAGACTGCATCTCCTGCACCAGGACAGTGTCACCAAAGAGGTTCTTACGTCCCTGAGCTGCCCATTCATCTACATGCTCCGCCATGGGAGACGAAGGAGTGATGGGATAGATGGCTGCCACCTCACTGAACATGTAGGCCACATGTCCAGCACAGGTATTACCATCCCATGTCACAAATTTCTTTTCTTTTGCCATTGTTATTGTGTTTATATAAAACGTTTTGTTCTGTTTCCTTGTTTTGTCATTTCCTTAGCTCCTATACATTATATATATATGTCTCTGTTCAGTACAGGAAACCATAAAGCCACAGAGGCACATCTCTGCCAGTCTCTGCCACGGGATCGGCTATCACATAGGTGACATCAGGCATGCGTCGGCGGGGAGTTTCCAGGCAGATGCGGAACTTGGATGTATCATCCACCACGAAGGTACAACTGCGATCGCCCAGATTGATCTTGTGTCTGCCCCACAAAGCATTCTGGAAAAACGTCTCCAACAATGTTTGCTTGTCAAGGCCACGGAAGGCCATGGCATAGAGCAGATTGGTATTGTGGAGCATCACCCCCGATGGTTTCTTGGGATAATCATCCCCCTGGCGATACATCATGTTGAGCATGCGAGCATCGGCCAGATACTTCATATAGTTGACCACCGTGGCTCTGCTGGTATGAATGTCTGTTGCCAGCTGACTTACGTTGGGCACACCCGTGCCACCAGTGGCAAGCAGATAGTAGAGTTGCTTAATCTTGTCCAGATACTTCAGGTCTATCTGCTTGAGGAGCAGAATATCCACCTCAATCATCATGTTTATCGTCTTGAGCAGATTCTCGCTGAAATAGGTATTCTCCAGAAAGAAGGGGTAATATCCATGATGCAGATAACTGTGGAAATACTCCATGGGATTGACCTTCTCCAGAATCTTCCTGACGATATGTTCGTGTCTGTTTTCGATTTCCTTCACGGTATAAGAACGGAAGTCATTGCCCGTCATGAGGTTGAGATACTCGCGGAAGGAAAATCCCCGCAGATTGTAACTGCTTACCAGACCGTTCAGCTCCACGTTCTCCTCCTTAAGCCTCATCACGCTGCTGCCAGTGAAGACCACCTTCAACTGAGGCAATCGGTCATGAATCATGCGCAATTCGTGACTCCATTCATTATGCTTGAACACCTGGTCGATGAGTAAAACCTGACCGCCCTCACGCACAAATTCTGATGCGAACTGGAACAGAGAATGACCCTGGAAGAAGAAGTTGTTCATGTTGACGTAAAGGCACTTGCGATTACGTGACCCAAAGTTCTCCTTAGCGTATTGAAGCAAGAATGTGGTCTTGCCCACGCCACGACTTCCTTTGATGCCTATCAAGCGTTTCTTCCAGTCCACTTCGCCCATCAAAACTCTGCGCACTGGTGCATCCGTGTGCTCAACCAAGAACTGATGTGTACGAAAAAAAGGTTCAAGCATACCTAAAAAGGATTATTTTTCCATGCAAAGGTACTTGTTTTTGGTCTAATTGCAAACTACAGATGACAAAAAGTGATATTCCTGGGTCATTCTTTTGAGGGAAAGACATCAATATGCCTCATCTCCCTCATAATGGAGGTTTGGCGGCGCAGGATGTACGACGAAGGTTCCTTGCTGCTGAATCGAAGCGGATTGGGCAAAGTGGCCGCTATGAGGGCACAGTTGGGACGGGTGAGTCTGGAAGCAGAACGGGAAAAATGCTGCTGAGCTACAGCTTCGGCCCCATAGATGCCATCCCCCATCTCAATGGAATTCAAATAAACCTCCATGATGCGATGCTTGTCCCACAGGAGTTCTATCAGGACGGTGAAATACGTTTCAAAACCCTTGCGCACCCAGGTGCTCTGTGGCCAGAGAAACACATTCTTGGCTGTCTGCTGGGAGATGGTGCTTCCTCCGCGATTACGCTTTCCGCTGGCTCGCTCGGCCACAGCATTGCGTATCTCCTTGAAATCAAAACCTCTGTGGTCAAGGAATCTCTGATCCTCGCTGGCCATCACCGCCACAGGCATATAGATGGACATGGAATCCAGAGGCACCCAATGATGCTTGAGCTTGATCTGCTCTCCCCTACGCACCTGTTGTACGCAGCGGATGACCATCAGAGGAGTCACATATACCGGTATCCAGCGGTACAATAAGACAGCGAGGATTGTGCTTCCAAAAAACAGAAGCACAATCCATCGTATCGTTCTTTGTATCCGTTTAAGAATACTCATAAGAGATTACTGGAGCGTACCAGCATTGGCAGCCTTGATCATGCTCTCGCTGGCATAGAGATATACCTCCACACGGCGGCTGGCATTCACATCCTCCTTACCATTGGCATCGAACACCAGGTACTGGGGATCCTCGCCATAGCCTACAGAGCTCTTGATCTGTCTTGCACTCACGCCGCAGGTGCCTGTCAGGTAAGCCTTCACTGCATTGGCACGAGCCTGACTCAGAGTGAGGTTGGTGGCATCGGAACCATCGCTGCTGGCAAAGCCCATGATGGCCACATCACAGTCCGTATACACATTCAGCACATTGGCAGCAAACTGGCTGAGAGACTTCTGAGCACCTGCCTGCAGAGTGGACTTACCCACCTGGAAGAGGATTCCATTGTCAAAAGTAACCTTCACAGCATCGAGGCCATTGGCATCGGTGGTCTTCTCCACATCTGCGTTGGCAACGGCAGCAGCAGCGGCAGCAGCCTTATCCATCTTCTTGCCAATCAGGGCACCGGCAGTGGCACCGCCAGCAACACCCACACCAGCTCCGATGGCAGCACCTATCTTGGCACCTTTCTTACCATTCACAAGAGCACCGATGGCAGCACCCAGGCCAGTACCTGCGGCACCACCTGCAGCAGTACCTATCAGTCCGCCCTTAGCCTTATTGCTCATGGAACCTGAGCCACAGCCAGTAAGAATCATACCCAAGCAGAGGGCACAAGCCAAAAATTTCTTTCCTTTCATAGCTTACATTATTTTAAATAAATACAAATATATCCGTTTACCTATGCCGGTAATTTTCTGTGCAAAGTTACACTATTTTTATGGCATCTCTCAGCCCTTTAGGCTTTTTTTAGTAATTTTGCACACGTTAAGGCATAGTCATCCCCCGCAGGGATGATTCCTATATCTATAAGTATAACCCAACAAAGAAAGATATCATAATGGCAAAAGAACTGGAATTCCTCACGAAGAGAAGCGAGGACTATAGCAAGTGGTACAACGAGCTGGTGGTCAAAGCTGACCTGGCAGAACAGTCTGACGTGCGCGGATGCATGATTATCAAGCCCTACGGCTATGCCATCTGGGAGAAGATGCAACGCACCCTGGACGACATGTTCAAGGCCACAGGTGTACAGAACGCATATTTTCCCCTGCTGATTCCCAAGAGTTTCCTATCCAAGGAGGCTGAACATGTGGAAGGTTTCGCCAAGGAATGTGCTGTGGTCACACACTATCGTCTGAAGACAAATGAAACTCACGACGGAGTGGTGGTAGACCCTGCTGCCAAGTTGGAAGAAGAACTCATCATCCGCCCCACCTCGGAGACCATCATATGGAACACCTTCAAAAACTGGATTCACTCCTACCGTGACCTGCCCGTACTGGTCAACCAGTGGTGTAACGTGATGAGGTGGGAGATGCGCACACGACTGTTTCTGCGCACCAGCGAATTCCTGTGGCAGGAAGGACATACTGCCCATGCCACACGGGAGGAAGCAGAGAAGCGTGCCCAACAGATGCTGAAGGTGTATGCCACCTTTGCCGAGCAATACATGGCCGTGCCCGTGGTACAGGGTGTGAAGAGCGAGACCGAGCGCTTTGCCGGAGCTTTGGATACCTACACCATAGAGGCCATGATGCAGGACGGAAAAGCTCTGCAGAGCGGCACCAGCCATTTCCTGGGACAGAACTTCGGTAAGGCTTTCGACGTGCAATTCCTCAACAAGGAGAACAAACCTGAATATGCATGGGCTACCAGCTGGGGCGTGAGTACACGACTCATGGGCGCACTCATCATGACACACTCCGATGACAACGGACTCGTGCTGCCACCCGCTCTGGCTCCCATCCAGGTGGTCATCATCCCCATCGGCAAGACAGGACAGACCGAGGCTCTGGACAGCAAGGCAGAGGAGATATCGGAGGGCTTGCGCAAGTTGGGAGTAAGCGTGAAATATGACAATAGCGACAATAAGCGTCCTGGTTTCAAGTTTGCCGACTACGAATTGCGCGGAATACCCGTACGCATCGTACTTGGCGCCAGAGATCTGGAAAAAGGCGTGGTGGAGGTCATGCGCAGAGACACCCTGGAAAAGGAGAACATTCCCGTGGAAGGCATCGTGGAGCATGTAAAGCAGTTGCTGGACGACATACAGAAGAACATCTTCAAGAAGGCCAAGGACTACCGCGACGCGCACATCTACGAGTGTGACAATTATGAGGAGTTCAAGGAGCGTGTCAAGGACGGCGGCTTCTTCCTCTGCCACTGGGACGGTACCGCTGAGACAGAAGCACGCATCAAGGAAGAGACTCAGGCCACCATACGCTGTGTACCCTTCGGTGTGGAACAGACACCAGGCGTGGATATGGTTAGTGGCAAACCAGCTGTGGCGCGGGTGCTGATTGCACGCAGTTACTAATCACCGGAGGCCAGAGATGCGTACAAGGTCACCATGGACGTGGGTTCCCACTCTGTTTGGAGCGGAGGAGATTCCCTCGGCCATGGTGACCTTTGTGGCATTGCTCATGTTTCTGCAACGGGGAGTCTCCCCCGCCAGGGCAACTTTCTTCTCCGCACTGCTCTTCCTGCCCTGGATGCTCAAATCCTTTGTACGCTCATGGATACGCAGGCGCGGGCATTTCAGGCACACGCTTCACTGGATAGAGGCTTTCCTGTTTCTGTCCCTGGTGCTGGTAGCACTCAGTTTTCCCTATGGCCAGTGGGCACTACTGGGGGCACTGATGATCACCAGTCTGCTCTGCTCGTGGCACGAGCTGGCGGCACGCATGTACTACGAACGCATGCTGAGACCACCTCTCCAACGTATCTATACTGGCCCAAAAATATTTTTCTCCCAACTGGCCGTGATACTCACCTATGGCATGCTCATCATCGTGGTGGGCAGTTTGCAGGTATATTACCGTCATCTGCTTCACGCATGGTCCATGGGATGCTATCTGCTGGCAGGATGTTTCGCCCTCTTTGCCATCTATCATCTGTATGCCTTACAGTCTCCGCAGGTGGGGAACCGCAGTGTGAGCCATAGCATGAAGGAATCTCTAAAGGCAGAGATACACGTCATAGACCGCATCAGGCAGCAGCCCTACTGGTTTACTCCAGTCCTGTCACTGTTCTTCCTGCTTCTGCCCCAGAGTCTGATGTTCTACACACGCGTCATCTATCTGTATGACATACGGACCCGAGGCGGACTTGGATGTAGCATTCAGGAGATAGGATTTGCTCAAGGCACGGTGGGCGTGATAGCCTTCTGCATAGGCCTCACCATTGGCCGGCGCATACTGAAAAGCATCTCCCTGGGCCAGTCATTCTGGCCCTTGGCTCTTACACTGGGCATATCCCCTCTGGCATATCTGTCGATGACACTTCTGCAGCCCGATTCGCTCTGGACCATCTGTGCATGTACCAGTCTGGCACAGTTCTGCTTCGGCCTGGGGCTCTATGCCTGCCGCTTGCCAGTGCTATATATATCAGGAGAACGATACCGCAACACCATCAACCTCCTGTACATTCCCCTGGTGGCCACCTGTATCATACCCCCTGCTGCGCTCAGTGGATGGCTCACACAATGGTGTGGATATCACCACTTCTTCATGCTGGATGCACTCTCAGCACCAATCGGATGGATGGTCACCTATTTCCTCATGAAATGGTTTCCCACTGCCTCACCTGCCTGCTGCTCTCCGAAAGATGAGATACCATCCGACGGAAAACAGAAGCAGACTGAAAATGACGTAGAGACCACTATAAACAAAGGAACAAAGTAAGAAAGAGAATGAAAGCATTACTCGTCAACGGAAGTCCCTTCAAGGAAGGCAACACCTATCTGGCCTTAAACGAAGTGGCCAGAACACTCCAATCCGAAGGTATCGAAACCGAAATCCTGCAGCTGGGCAACAAGCCCGTGAGGGGATGCATAGCCTGTGGAGGATGCCGGAAGGCAGGGAATGGATGTTGTGTCTTCGATGACGACTTCTGCAACCAGCTATGTCGGGCTGCACGCGAAGCCGATGCATTCGTCTTTGGCAGTCCCGTATATTATGGCCAACCCAACGGCGCCCTGCTGGCAGTCATCCAAAGGGCACTCTTTGCTGCAGGGAAATACTTCGAATTCAAGCCGTATGCCAATGTGGCCGTATGCCGCAGGGGTGGAGCTTCTGCCTCTTTCGCCACCATGAACATGGCTTTCCAGATGATGAACATGCCTCAAGTCACCAGCCATTACTGGAATATTGCCTATGGGGCAGCACCGGGCGAAACTGCCCAGGATGTGGAGGGACTGCAGACCATGCGCACGATGGCGCGTAACATGGCATGGATACTGAAGAGCCTGCATGCCGAAAAGGCACCTGAGCATCCACAGAAGGAGGAACAGCAGAGGCTCAATGTCATCCGATAAGCAAGTTTCGTGACTGACGCTTTGCTTTTCTATATTGCAAGTCGAAACTGCAAAAACAAAACTATCATTCTATAAGTGTTCTTGTGCTTTCGCAGCAATATGATATATATAATCAAAGCGAGGCAGAAAGGAATGTGCCTTTCTGCCTCGCCTGCTTGTCGTGAGGATTACAAGTGGTTCAGAAGCCACCAGGACCACCAAAGCCACCAGGGCCACCGAAGCCACCAGGACCACCGAAGCCACCAGAACGAGCACCGTTACCTCCCTGACGCTGCTGACCATTGCCTTGCGGGCGAGTACGCTGGGGGAACATGGCCTTCAGAGTCTGGGCTGGAGTGAGCACCTCTGAGAAACGAGCATAGTAACGCTTCTGAATCTCCAAACGCTTCTGCAGGCGAGCCACCTGCTCTTCCTGCTGTGCAAAGTTGGCCTGAATGCGCTCAGTGGCCTGAGCATCGGTAAGTTCTTCCTTCTTCTCGCCATCGGCCTTCTTCTGCTGCTGAGCCTTTGCATCAGAACGTTCGTTGGTGGCAAACATCTCGGTCTGATACTCCGTGTAGATGGTCAGGAAGGATTCCTTCTTGGAGTCATCCAGACTGAAACTTTTGGCCAGTCGCTCACCAGACTTGGCAATCATCTCGGAGCGCTTGGCTTCACGACTTTCAGCCGACTCCTTTTCCTGTGCTTGCACTTGGGCCGACACCATCAGTCCAAGAGCCATAATAATCATCAGTTTTTTCACTTCTTTAAAAATTTACGTTATAGATTAGAAAAACTCTTTCGTCTCTCTGTCAATAGGACTCCAGGCCCCCAAAAAGGTTTAACCCACATCGATCTTTAGAGCTCTAAAGAGTGCCTGACGATGGAATATGGTTATGGGCTATTCACATCACCTAATCCACTCCCACACATAGCCTTAGGGAAGGAGAGTTTCCCCAAGAAATATTAGGAGGGAAAGGGTTTTTCTGCGTACCTTTGCATGGATTTTACGACACACGAAAAAAAAAGAAATTTGCATCATGAAACGAATTATTCTTCTGGTCCTTGCTATCACACTGACTGCTGTATGGGCCAACGCACAGGAATACAACATCCCACAGGGTAGCATACGCGTGAGAGACCCCTTCATTACCGTAGATCGGGAAGCGGGTTTGTACTACCTCATTACCGCAGGCCGATCGGAGGAGGCCGTTGCCCTGAAAGCCTACGAAAGCCGCGATCTGGAGATGTGGCGCGAGGTGGGATACGTATATCTGGGAGAAAACAGATGGATGAAGGGCGTGAATGCCAAATCAGACCATTGGTGGGCTCCCGATACCTATTATTACCGAGGGAGGTATTATACCATCGTGACCCTGACCAACCAAAAGGAAGGACGAGTGAACTTCTGCACCCTTCTGCGCGGAGGACGCAAACCTACCGACAAATACAAGGACACATGGATAGAAGGAAAGCCCATCAGCCTCACACCCGAAGGACGGCAATGCCTGGACGGCAGCCTCTTTGTGGACAGTGACGGTCAGCCATGGCTCATCTACAGTGCAGAATGGAATGGCGCCGAGGTGCAGAACGGCATCGGCGAGACATGGGCTGTGCGCCTGCGCAAGAACCTGAAAGGAAGGATGGGAGAGCCCATCCGACTCTTCACGGCCGCCGACTCCAAGTGGAACAAGCGGCAAGAGGAGCGTAACCTGGTGGTGGACGCACCCTTCCTGTGGAGAGACGAGCGCACAGGACAACTCTTCTGCTACTGGAGTTCGTTTGTCAATGACACCTATGCCGTGGGCAGAGCGGTAAGTACATCAGGAAACGTGGCAGGCCCATGGGTACACGATGAAGAGCCCTTCTACGTCAATGGCGGACACCAGATGCTGTTCCGCGACCTGGAGGGTCGACTCCGCATGAGCCTGCACCACAACAACAATGATGCACACCTGAAGATAATCACACTGACAGAATGAGCCAGAACACTAAACAATACGTGCCCACAGAGTTGGGCGAACAGCCCATCGGGAAACTTCTGGCCGGATATGCCATCCCTGCCATCATTGCCATGGTGGCATCATCGGTATACAATATCGTGGACAGCATATTCGTGGGACAGGGAGTGGGCGACATAGGTATCAGCGGCATGGCCGTGGCCAGTCCGTTCATGAACCTCGGAGCCGCCTTCGGAGCCATGATAGGAGTGGGAGCAAGCACAGTCATAAGCGTACGCCTGGGACAAGGAAAATATGACGTGGCACAGAATATCCTGGGCAACACCATCACACTCAACTTGGTGATGGGACTTCTGCTCACCATCATCTGCCTGGTATTCCTGGACGACATACTGTACATCTTCGGAGCCAGCGAACAGACCATCCCTTACGCACGCGACTACATGCGCATCATACTCATAGGCAACGTGGTGACTCACTGTTACTTTGGGCTGAATGCCATATTACGCAGCGCGGGACATCCTCAGCTGGCCATGAACTGCACGTTCATAGCCATTGGAGCCAACGTGATACTTGACCCCATCTTCATCTTCAAATTCCAGTGGGGTATCCAGGGGGCAGCATGGGCCACCATCCTGTCCCAGGTGATAGCTCTCTGCATCCAGGCATATCTGTTCAGCCGTCCCACAGAGCTGTTGCACTTCCGCCGAGGCATTTACCGGCTGAAAGCCGATATCGTACGCCAATGTTTCGCCATAGGCATGAGTCCCTTCCTGATGAATGCCTGTGCCTGCCTGGTGGTGCTCCTGTTCAACCGCAGACTGCTGGACTTCGGAGGTGACATGGCCATTGGAGCTTATGGCATAGTCAATCGCGTGGTGTTCATCTTTGTAACCATCGTTTTCGGTCTGGTACAAGGGATGCAGCCCATCGTGGGATACAACTGGGGAGCACGCCAGGACCATCGTGTGTGGGCGGTACTGCGCCTGACCATCTTCTGGGCCACCATGGTAACCCTGACGGCCATGGTAATAGGCGTATTCTTCCCTGCATCTGTCATACACGTCTTTGGAGCAGGAGAGGAACTGACAGAGAAGGCTGTACGTGCCTTCCGGTTTACCGTGGCCATGTTCCCCCTCGTGGGCGCACAGATTGTGATAGGCAATTTCTTCCAAAGCATTGGACATGCAGCCAAGAGCATCTTCCTGAGCGTCACACGCCAGATGATCTTCCTTGTGCCACTGCTCTTCTTCCTGCCTCAATGGTGGAATCTGGACGGTGTATGGCTGAGTATGCCCATCTCTGATGCCATCAGCTTCTTCACCGCATGCGGCATGATGTGGTACATGATGAAAAAACTGAAGCGGAGAGAAAATAGCCATCTGACCGAGCAGGTATCTGCTCACTGAATCCACCAGATACGCCACTCACCAGAATGAAACGGATAGGACTAATAAGCGACACACACGGATATTGGGACGAACGCTACCTGCGTCACTTTGAGTCATGCGACGAAATCTGGCATGCAGGTGACATCGGAGGGATGGAGCTCATCACGCGCCTGCAGGAGTTCCGTCCCACAAGAGCCGTGTATGGCAATGCCGATGGAGGTCAGTTGCGACGCATCTTCTCTGCCGATCTAAGCTTCACCTGCGAGGGCGCCAGCGTGCTGATGACTCACATCGGCGGCTATCTAGGACATTACGATGCTCATATACGAAACACCATCTATGCCAACCCTCCTGCACTCTTCATCAGCGGGCACAGCCACATCCTGAAGGTTCAGCGTGACCCTCGCCTGGGATTGTTGCATATCAACCCTGGTGCTGCTGGCTTGCAAGGATGGCACCAAGTGCGCACCCTGGTGCGTCTGACCATCGATCATGGAATATTCAAGGATTTGGAAGTGATAGAGATACCCAGATAAAACAACACCTGAGAAATTGAACATATCGACAAAAACAAAAACACCTATGAGACCCATCACCTTATTATTCATGACAATGCTCACCATGACAGCTATGGCACAAGAAACGGAGAGAAAGATCTGGCCCGAAAACAGGCCTGCAGATGTAAGTATAAAAGAGGGGAAGATGAAGCAAACCATGGGCAAAGACGCTATCCTGCGCATAGAACAGATGCCCACACCCACCCTACAGAAATATCCCGTGACAAACTCACCCAAAGGGAAAGTGATCATCGTATGCCCAGGAGGAGGATACAATATACTGGCTGTGAACCACGAGGGAACAGAAATCGCTCAATGGCTCAACGCCTTAGGACATACGGCCTACGTGCTTCGCTATCGCGTTCCCAACAACAGAGAAGGAGCACTGCAGGATGTACAAAGGGCCATCAGAATAGCCCGGGCTGAAAACCCAGGCAAACAGATAGGAGTGATGGGATTCTCGGCAGGAGCAAGTCTGACGGCAAGAGCTGCCACAAGATTCCACACACCCAGTTATACAGCCACAGATGAGATAGACCAACTGTCAGCCAGACCAGACTTCGCCGCACTCATCTACCCCGCTTATATGGACGAGGGAGAGAATCACACCTTGACACCCGAACTGACCATTACGGAACAGACACCACCCTTTTTCGTATTCCAGACTGCCGATGACCCCTACGGAAATAGCGCCTTGGTCATCTCTCAGGCCTTACGCAACCAAAAGATACCCGTACAGCTACACATCTACGAAAAAGGAGGACACGGCTACGGCCTGCGCGCCCATTTGGCAGAGGCAGCATCAAAGTGGACAAAACTGATGGAGACATGGCTCATGACTCTCTAATGAGTACCTAATGAGTCTTTTTTGCTCCTGACAATTTCCTATCCCATTTTTTTTTCGTACGTTTGCATACGATATGGAAAAGGAAGGCAAGAAAAAACACTACATACTGGTGGATGCTGAATACGCTGAGGCCGTAGCTGGAAGATTGAGAAGCCATTATGCCGAGGTACTGGGACGGGAAGTGCCCCGCTTGGACATGGCCGACTGGCTCACCTGCTGTGCCCTGGACTCAGGACTTCAGCAAGGCAATAATGAGGTGCAGGTATGCATCTTCCACCAACCAGAGAAGGAGCATTTGGAACACTTCCTGCCCTACAGCCTGAAAGAAGATTTGGACAAGCAGGGATTTGACGTTCCTCAGTTGGCGGAGTTTACCGTCAACTGTGCGGCAAAGGAAGATATCGTACAGGGAGCACCACTGCCCATCCAGGCGGCACTCTTCATTCTCCGCGACCAGGGCAAAGGTCATCTGACTCTGATAGCCGATGCCGGTGATTATCTGCAGGAACTCAGACAAGCGGCACTGGAAGCACCCGCACATCCCTTCACCATCATGAACATGGAACAGCCTATGGGAACGGAAGGTCACGTGGTACTGGGGTTCAGCATGGTACATGCCATGGGATTGAGACAGGAAGACTTGCAAAGAGACTGAAGAGAAAGAGAGACGTACAAGAAATATAATCAAAACAATCATATGGGAAGAATACTGATTATCGGAGCTGGAGGTGTGGCAACCGTTGCCGCACACAAGGTATGCCAGAACCCCGACGTGTTTACTGAAGTGATGATTGCCAGCCGCACAGAGAGCAAGTGCCAGAAGCTGGCCGAAGTATTGAACAAGAAATATGGTACTCAGGTACGTACAGCACAAGTGGATGCCGATAGTGTGGACCAACTGGTTGCCCTATTGTCGGACTACAAGCCTGAACTGGTGCTTAACCTGGCTCTGCCCTACCAAGACCTGACCATCATGGAAGCCTGCCTGCAGACAGGATGCAACTATATGGACACTGCCAACTATGAGCCCAAGGATGAGGCACACTTTGAATATAGTTGGCAATGGGCTTATCGCGAACGCTTCGAGAAGGCTGGACTGACAGCCATATTGGGCTGCGGATTTGACCCAGGAGTGACAAGCATATTCACTGCATATGCAGCCAAACATCACTTCGACGAAATTCAATACTTGGATATCGTGGACTGCAATGCCGGCAACCATCACAAGGCATTCGCAACAAACTTCAATCCCGAAATCAACATTCGCGAAATCACTCAGAAGGGACTCTATTGGGAAAACGGGAAGTACATAGAGACAGAACCGATGGAGATACACAAGCCTCTCACGTATCCTGGCATCGGACCCAAGGAAAGTTACCTGCTGCACCACGAGGAAATAGAATCTCTGGTCATCAACTACCCCACCATCAAGCGGGCACGATTCTGGATGACCTTCGGACAGCAGTATCTCACCTATCTCGATGTGATACAGAACATAGGCATGTCACGCATAGATGAGGTGGAATACAAAGCACCCAAAGCCGATGGTACTGGGGAAGAGACCGTGAAGATAGTTCCCCTGCAGTTCCTCAAGGCTGTATTACCCAACCCACAGGACCTGGGAGAGAACTATGATGGAGAGACCTCTATAGGATGCCGTATCCGTGGCCTGAAAAAGGGAGAGGAACACACATATTACGTGTACAACAACTGCTCACACCAGGCAGCATACGAAGAGACAGGCATGCAGGGGGTAAGCTACACCACTGGTGTTCCTGCCATGATAGGAGCCATGATGTTCATGAAGGGAATCTGGAAGAAGCCAGGCGTGTTCAACGTGGAAGAATTTGATCCCGACCCATTCATGGAGCAGTTGAACAAGCAAGGCCTTCCTTGGCATGAATTGCACGACGTGGACCTGGAACTCTAAAAAGAGCACTCACGAGCATACATACTACCCCAACACATTATATATATATAAATATAAAGAGAGAGAGAAAATCATGGCATCAGAAGATAAATTGGCTAAGATGAAGGCACTTCAGGCCGCCATCAGCAAAATAGAGAAAGACTTCGGTAAAGGCTCGGTAATGAAACTGGGCGACGAGAAGATTGACAACGTAGAGGTCATCCACACAGGAAGCATCTCACTTGACTACGCACTCGGAGTGGGAGGATACCCCAGAGGACGTATCATCGAAATCTATGGTCCGGAATCATCGGGCAAAACCACCCTGGCCATACATGCCATTGCCGAAGCCCAGAAAGAGGGAGGCATAGCAGCCTTCATTGATGCAGAGCATGCCTTTGACCGTTTCTATGCGGCCAAGTTGGGTGTGGACGTGGACAACTTGTTCATCTCACAGCCCGACAACGGAGAGCAGGCACTGGAGATAGCTGACCAGCTCATCAGAAGTGCTGCTGTGGACATCATGGTAGTAGACTCTGTGGCTGCCCTCACTCCCAAAGCAGAGATAGAAGGAGACATGGGCGACAACAAGGTGGGACTGCAGGCCAGACTGATGAGCCAAGCCCTCAGAAAACTGACTGCCACCATCAGCAAGACCAATACCACATGCATCTTCATCAACCAGTTGAGAGAGAAGATAGGAGTGATGTTCGGCAATCCAGAAACCACCACAGGCGGAAATGCCCTGAAGTTCTATTCTAGTGTACGTCTGGATATCCGCAAGGGAGCAGCACTCAAGGATGGGGATAACATCCTGGGCAACGAAGTTCGCGTGAAGGTGGTGAAAAACAAGGTGGCTCCCCCCTTCCGTAAGGCAGAGTTCGAAATCACCTTCGGAGAAGGCATCAGCCGCATAGGCGAAATCGTAGACCTTGGTGTGAAGTTTGGCGTCATAGAGAAGAGTGGTTCCTGGTACAGTTACGGAGGAAGCAAACTAGGACAAGGCAGGGAAGGCATCAAGAATCTACTGAAGGACAATCCCGAGTTGGCCGAAGAACTGGCCAGCAAGATTACAAAGGCCATGAACGGAACGCCTGACGCAGAAGAAATCATTGAAAAAGATATGCAATAAGGCAAGAAACTCAGATATGAGGATAGGGGCAGAAAGCGTGGCATCACACTTCTGCCCCTTATTCAATCTGCAAATGGCAGAAAAATGTGACAGGTTGGCAGAATAGACGACAATCCTCATGCTCCAACTGACGCAAGCAGGAACTTTCCCACACATATCAGAGCATTGGCACGTCCTTTGTGACAAATAAAGCGTACGAAGACGTACAATAACATTCATAAGTAAAACAAATAAAAAAAAGGAAATATAATTATGGGAAAGATTATTGGTATAGACCTGGGTACGACAAACTCTTGCGTATCAGTATTTGAGGGCAACGAGCCCGTAGTAATAGCCAACAGCGAGGGCAAGCGCACCACTCCTTCCATCGTGGCATTTGTAGATGGTGGCGAGCGCAAGGTGGGTGACCCCGCTAAACGTCAGGCCATCACAAACCCCAAGAAGACCATCTTCTCTATCAAGAGATTCATGGGTGAGACCTTCGATCAGGTTCAGAAAGAGATAGCACGTGTGCCCTACTCCGTTGTACGTGGCGACAACAACACCCCACGTGTGGATATCGACGGACGTCAATATACCCCACAGGAGATTAGCGCCATGATTCTTCAGAAGATGAAGAAGACCGCCGAGGACTATCTCGGCCAGGAGGTCACCGAAGCTGTGATTACCGTACCCGCATACTTCTCTGACTCTCAGCGTCAGGCCACCAAGGAAGCAGGTCAGATTGCCGGTCTGGAAGTAAAGCGTATCGTGAACGAGCCTACAGCTGCTGCATTGGCTTATGGCGTGGACAAAGCACACAAGGACATGAAGATTGCCGTCTTCGACCTTGGTGGAGGTACGTTTGATATCTCTATCCTCGAATTCGGAAGCGGTGTGTTTGAAGTGCTCTCCACAAACGGAGACACACATCTAGGCGGTGATGACTTCGACCAGGTAATCATCGATTGGCTGGCAAGTGAATTCAAGGCAGAGGAAGGCATCGACCTGAAGCAGGATCCCATGGCACTACAGCGCCTCAAGGAAGCTGCCGAGAAGGCAAAGATAGAACTCTCAAGCAGCACCACCACAGAGATTAACCTGCCCTACATCACAGCCGTGGGCGGAGTACCCAAGCACTTGGTGAAGACTCTCACACGAGCTAAGTTTGAGCAACTGGCCGACAGCCTCATCCAGGCTTGTAAGGTTCCCTGCCAGAACGCCATGCGCGATGCAGGTCTCTCCAACAGCGACATCGATGAAGTAATTCTCGTGGGCGGTTCAAGCCGTATTCCCGCTGTACAGAAACTCGTAGCAGATTTCTTCGGCAAGGAGCCCAGCAAGGGTGTTAATCCCGATGAGGTAGTAGCAGTAGGTGCTGCCATCCAGGGTGCCGTGCTCACTGGCGACAAGAGCGACATCGTCCTGCTCGATGTGACTCCCCTCTCAATGGGTATTGAGACCATGGGCGGTGTGATGACACGTCTGATTGACGCTAACACCACCATCCCCTGCCACAAGAGCGAAGTGTTCTCTACCGCCGCCGACAATCAGACTGCAGTCACCATCCACGTTCTTCAGGGCGAGCGCCCAATGGCAAGCCAGAACAAGAGCGTAGGTCAGTTCAACCTGGAAGGTATTGCACCCGCACGTAGAGGTGTACCTCAGATTGAAGTCTCCTTCGATATTGATGCCAACGGTATCCTGAAGGTATCAGCCAAGGATAAGGCTACAGGCAAAGAGCAGACCATCCGTATAGAAGCCTCCTCTGGTCTCTCCAAGGAAGAGATTGAGCGCATGAAGGCAGAAGCAGAAGCCAATGCAGATGCTGATAAGAAGGAGCGTGAAAAGGTAGACAAGCTGAACCAAGCCGACTCCATGATCTTCCAGACAGAGAACATGCTGAAGGAAAGCGGAGACAAACTGCCTGCCGATGTAAAGGCTGAGGTAGAGGCTGCCATAGAGAAGTTGAAGACCGCCCACAAGGCACAGGACATAGCCGCCATAGATGCAGCCATCGCAGAGCTCAACAACGTGGCTCAGAAAATGTATGCTGCCCAGCAGCAGGCCGGTCCTCAGCCCAACCCAGAAGCACAAGCCGGTCAGCAGACCCAGCAGAACACATCCAACGGCAAGGACGACAATATCCAGGACGCCGACTTCGAGGAGGTGAAGTAAGCTTGATAAGCAAACGATAAACAAAAATATGAAATCCGTGTAGCTCACGTAGTTACACGGATTTTTCTTTGTGTTAATGGATGCCTACTAACATGATAGTCGATTGGGCTGTCGGGCCTACGCTTGAGATAGTCTATCAGGAACTTGAACGTATCATCCTGTTCTACAATACAGAAGTAACCATTCGATAAACCCAAATCGGTCATTAGAAAATGATAGTTTTTTTTTAATGACCGATTTGGGTTTAATGACGTTTTGGATAGAGGACGGCGAGTCTTCCTCGCAGGACTGGATGGTGCAACCAGCGTGGCACCAAGTTCTGGCGGTGGCGGCACATCAAACGATATGCCGTGGCGAGATAAGGATGAAGACTTTTTAGATTGGGCCCGCCGTGCTATGCAATATGCCCATGCCAAAATTATCCAGGCAATAGGTTCAAACGGTCGCTGAGCAAATAGTTCGCGCACGCATACGTAATTTAATAATGAGCAGGCGTTTCCAAATTGGAAATACCTGCTTTTGATTGACCATTTGTCCGATGATATTCAAATTTTTCTAATAGTATCGGACAGAAGGTATACTTCATATCATTCTCATCATATTAAGATGTTCGGAAATTCCGAACAAGTTCAGTATTGGTGTCAAGTCAATGAATACTGTTATTAAGACCATTTGTCCGAGACTTACCAAATTCTTTGGATAGTGTCGGACAAATGGCATTTCGCTTTCTTGTGGCCAATTCTTTCAAAGTGCATTTTTCGCACTTTGAATTGCACTTAGGGAACTCTTACCAAAAGCTGAGACAATGATTCTTAACTATTATTATCGTCCAACAACATCAATCCTTTTAACGTCAGCAAATAGCGTTGACGGGGATGATGGGGATTATCAGGGTACTTCCTACACACAAACCCTTCGATTATTGCTGGTGTAAGCGAGTAATCCAAAAAGTTAGGACGGTTCTTCAACCCAACCGCTTCCATCATACCCTTAACACTCATTTCTTCTTTGCCGATGGCCAATATCAAACGCCTCACATTATCTGATGAAGGTTGTATATCGTTTGAACTTGTACGGGTACTTGTATGGGTACTTGTATGGGTACTTGTATGGGTACTTGTATGGGTGTCGTTCCCGTTATCCTTATACCCAATCAGCATATAACGATTCTTCAGTTCGTTATCCTCACCAAGCAACAGATTGCGGAAGAACTTCACGAGGAAAGACTTGTCTGGTTGTATTCCTTTCTGCGGGTTACGGTAATTGGCACGTACCAATGCGTTGCGGAAGTACCAAGAGTTATCAGCAAATATTACTGTCCGCTAAACCGTAAAGTAGTGAGTCCAACTCCTTGATATGCAG
>SAMEA3663036__coassemble_373_pt1 | contig 21543 bp, 11 predicted proteins | sample SAMEA3663036__metabat2_high_PE_022 | metagenome-assembled genome bin SAMEA3663036 (sample SAMEA3663036) | pig gut metagenome | biome: pig gut; feature: pig-associated habitat; material: faeces | place: France | collected 2012
GGGAGCGGTTGCAGTGCACTGCGGGGACGGTTGCAGTGCACTGCGTCTGAGATGGACAAAACTGGCACAGAAATCGCCAGTCCTATTCTGGATAAGAGAAAAGGGAGTGATGACTCACCTTTACGGGTCATTGTACTCCCTCTTGGGAAATAACTGCTGACCATTATTCTTTGGAATCTCTCTTTGCAACCCGATTGCAGACCGTGTAGCATTATCTTTGCACACAACAAACATGTCAGTAATGCCTATGCGACACAGATTCCTTTATATGACAGTCCTCATCATGTCAGGACTGGTAGTATCCTGCCATGCAGGACATGATACCCATCACCAGGAGGGAGATTCCCAGGAGACACAGGTGACATTCACCTCTTACAGTCAGGATTATGAGGTGTTTTGCGAGTCAGCGCCGCTCATCGCAGGGCAGCAAGTCCGTATGCTGTTGCATGTGACACGCTTGAGTGACTTCAAGCCTCTCGCTCAGGGCCGGCTCTCGCTTACTCTCACCATAGACGGCCAACGGCAGCAGATGGTGGCCGATACACTTCATCATCTGGGGGTGGCCATCGTGGATTTTCTTCCCAAGCATGCTGGAAAGGGTATGCTTTCGGTGGATGTCACTGCCCCCAACCGCCTCAGCAGTAGGGTGGACATCCCTGTTACCGTCCATGCCGACCCTGCTCAGGCGAGTGCTTCCCATGAAACACATCCTACGGCGAGTGCCAACATGGTGCCTTTTACTAAAGAAATGGCGTGGAAATCAGATTTCCGCACGGACGAGTGCCGCCTGACCCCATTCACTGCATCCCTGCAGGTGATGGCTCAGGTGGAGCCAGCCCAGGGTGAGGAATGTGATGTGGTGGCACGTGCTGCCGGTGTTGTGCGTATGGGCATCCGTCCTCCTGTAGAAGGTATGGCCGTCAGCACCGGTCAGCAATTGCTGGAGGTGGATGGTACCACTACGGCCGAGGGGAACCTGGAAGTACGGTTGCAGGAGGCAGAGGCAACCTTCATGCGTGCCCAGTCGGAACTTCTCAGGAAGGAGCCTTTGGCCAAGGATGGTATTGTAAGTCAGAGTGACCTGCAGGCAGCACGCACTGATTATGCCACGGCAAAGGCTCAATGGGAAAGTCTGAAGGGGCTCTTCTCCAGTGGCAAACAGAGGGTGATGTCTCCTATGGCTGGTTTTGTTACTCAGGTGAATGTGCGCAGCGGTCAGTATGTGGAGTCAGGCCAGACTCTCCTGACCCTCTCCTCCAGTCGCTGGCTCACATTGCGTGCCTTGTTGCCCCAGCAAAGTTGGTCCTTGCTTCCCCGTATTAGCGATGCCAATATTCGTGTGGCGGCAGCGGACACCCTCCTCTCCCTCGCCTCTCTCAGCGGAAGCCTGCTGTCCTATGGCAGGAGAGTGAGCAGTCAGGAGCCGCTTGTGCCTGTCCTTTTCCGCATACGCAATAACTCTCTCATGCTGCCTGGTTCGTGGGTGGAGATGCATCTCTTGGTTCCTGCCGACCGTCAGACACTCACCGTTCCGTCAGAGGCCCTTATCGAGGAGATGGGACTCTACTTCGTATACGTACAGCATACACCCGAACTCTTCGAGAAGCGTGAAGTAAGTATAGGAGACACAGATGGCCGTAGGATGGAAGTGCTTTCGGGACTGAAGCCTGGGGAACGGGTGGTCAGCCGTGGGGCAGTCCTGGTCAAGTTGGCTCATGCCTCCGGGACGGTAGACCCTCACGCAGGGCATTTACATTAATACCCTCACTCTCTCTCATCCACTTTCATTCAAGACAAGAGCATGGACATTATCAACAGTATCATACGCTATTCGCTCCATAATCGCCTGATGGTGCTCCTGGGAGCTGTACTCGTGGTGCTGGGAGGTTATTTCTCGGCACAGAAGATGGATATCGATGTGTTTCCTGACCTTACAGCTCCCACTGTGGTTCTCATGACCGACACCCAAGGCATGACAGCAGAGGAGACCGAGCGAATGGTCACCTTCCCCATAGAGACTGCCGTCAATGGGGCCACTGATGTACGCAGGGTGCGTTCTTCTTCCATGGCAGGATACTCGTTCGTGTGGGTTGAGTTTGACTGGGGGACAGATATATATCGTGCCCGTCAGACGGTAAGCGAGAAGATGGTGGCCATAGGCGAAGAACTTCCCGAAGGCATCACTCCCGTCATGGCTCCCCAAAGCAGCATCATGGGTGAAATACTCTTTGTAAGCATGCAAGCAGGTGACACCACCAGCATGATGGACCTGCGCACCCTGGCCGACTGGGTGGTAAAGCCCGCTGTGCTGGCCACGGGAGGTGTGGCACAGGTGACAGTCATAGGAGGTGATGTGAAGGAGTATCAGGTGCAGGCCGATGTGACACGAATGCAGGCCTATGCTGTGACCATGGCCGAACTGGAGGCCGCCGTGGCAGGAATGAGTCAGAACAGCACGGGAGGGGTTCTGCGCGAATATGGCAATGAATATGCTTTGCGTGGTATGGGGCGCACCAGCGACTTGCAGCAGTTGGCATCTACGTTTGTCAAGAATGGTCCCTCGCAACCCATCACCGTGGGAGATGTGGCTCAGGTGAAGATAGGGGCAGCAGTGCCTATGGGTATGGCATCCTGCAATGGGAAGCCTGCCATTATCCTTTCCATCTCCAAACAGCCCAATGTGAATACGCTGGAGGTGACCGAACAGATAGAACACAATCTGCAGGAGATACAGAAGTCCTTGCCCACGGATGTTCGTATGGATACGCATGTCTTCCGGCAGGCCGATTTCATAGAATCATCGGTTCACAATGTGGGAAGAGCATTGCTGGAGGGAGCCGTTTTCGTCATCATCGTTCTCTTCTTGTTCCTGGGCAATTTCCGCACCACCGTCATCTCCGTTGTGGCCATCCCCGTGAGCCTTTTGGCCACCCTGATTGTTATCTGTGCCATAGGCATGGAAGTCAATACCATGACACTGGGAGGCATGTGCATAGCCATAGGGTCGCTGGTGGATGATGCCATCATCGATGTGGAGAATGTCTACAAGCGCCTGAAGGAGAATCACCTTCGCCCTCGCCAGGAGAGATTGTCGTCACTCAAGATTGTCTTTGATGCTTCCTGTGAGATACGTTCCAGCATTCTCAATGCCACCTTCATCATCATGGTGGCTTTCGTGCCGTTGTTTTTCCTCTCGGGTATGGAGGGTCGCATGCTCAAGCCTCTGGGCCTGAGTTTTATCATAAGTCTGTTCATGTCTCTGGTGGTGGCCATGACGCTCACTCCTTTGCTCTGCAATATGATACTTACAGGAAACCGTTTCCTGAAGTCTGGCGAAAAGGAAAGCCGTTTCAGCGCATGGCTGTCTGCCCGCTATTGCCGTTTGCTTACCTGGGCATTAGGACATCAGCGTATGGTATTTGGAACCACTCTGGTGGCGTTTGTCCTCTCTGTGGGATTCTTCTTCAGCATGGGAAACAGTTTCCTGCCCGAGTTTAATGAGGGCAGTGCTGTGGTGACTGCCATGGCTCAACCAGGAGTGTCCCTTGAGGTGAATGGGCAGTTGGGACAGCTCATAGAGGAAGAATTGCTGAAGGTCCCCGAGGTATATAAGACAGCAAGGCGAACTGGACGAGGCGAACTGGATGAGCATTCCCAGGCAACCAACAGTTCGGAGATAGAAGTCTGCTTTCATTCCAGCGACCGCTCGCGTGAGGAAATCTTCAATGACATGCGTACTCGTATGGCCTCTGTGCCTGGCGTGGTATGTACCATCGGTCAGCCATTGGGACACCGCATTGACCATATGCTTTCGGGCAGCAAAGCCAATATCGCCATCAAACTCTTTGGCACAGATCTCAGCCGCATGTTCATCTTGGGTAACCAGATAAAGAAATCCATTGAGGGCATTGACGGACTGGTGGATGTGTCCGTGGAACAGCAGACGGAGACTCCACAGTTGCAGATACGTGCCCGCCGGCAGGCCCTTGCGCAATATGGTATCAGCATGCAGGACTTCAACCGTTATGTACAACTGGCCTTCCCTGGTGCCAAACTGGGAGATATCTATGAGGGTCAGCGACGCTTTGACCTGGTGCTGCGTCTCGATAGCAGTTACACAGCCACTGCCCAGCAGGTGGGGCGCTCGCTCATAGATACAGGATATGGCAGCAAGGTGGCTTTAGAGGATGTGGCTGATATCATCTCGGTGGGAGGACCTGGCAGTATATCACGTGAGAATGTTCAGCGCAAACTGGTGGTTCAGGCAAATGTCTCAGGACGTGACGTGGGAAGTGCAGTACAAGAGATACAGCACACCCTGGAGAGCCAGATAGCATTGCCCGAAGGCTATCGCATAGAATACGGAGGGCAGTTTGAGAGTGCTCAGAGTGCACGCAAGACGCTTCTGGTGACCACCATCCTGGCTGTCTTTGTTATCTTCCTGCTGCTCTATGCGGAGTTTCATGATGCGGCCCTTTCACTCATGGTCCTCATGGGATTGCCTTTGGCGCTCATAGGAGGCGTCCTGGCTGTTTTTGCCACCTCGGGAATCATCAGTATCCCTTCCATCATAGGCTTCATCACTCTCTTTGGCGTAGCGACACGAAACGGCATCTTGCTGGTTTCTCGGTATCGTCACATGCAGCAGGAAGGAGCGCTACTGGAGGATGCTGTACTTCATGGTTCGGTGGACAGACTCAATCCCATACTCATGACGGCCCTTACTTCGGCACTTGCATTGGTGCCCTTGGTCTTCAATGGAGATGCTCCCGGCAATGAGATTCAGAGTCCTATGGCCGTTGTGGTATTGGGAGGTCTGGTATCGTCCACGCTGCTCAATATCTTTGTGATGCCTCTCCTGTATCGGTGGTATGCGAGGAGAACAGCTCAGGGTGATAAGCCTCAACGGCCCAGAACTCCCGATGCAGAGAAGCAGTATGAGGTCATCGCAGCAGAGGAATCCAGGTGATGGTAATGAATGATAGAAATAAACTAAAGCAAGAAGAAAAGATGAGGATAATCAACAGAAAAGTCTTCGGCCTGCTTGGGGCGATGGTAATCACATTGTCTGCCGGAGCCCAAGACGTCTATACGGATGTGCTGAAGGAAGTGGAGGAGGGCAGTACCATGCTGCGTGCTTTGCACGAGCAGATGATAGCTCGCCGGGCAAGTAATCATGTGGGACTCACACCTTCTGACCCCGAAGTGGAATTCGGCTATCTATGGAGTAGGCCTGCAGCAGGTGGTAACCGCAAGGATGTGAGTCTCACCCAGCAATTTGATTTCCCTACGGCTTATGTCGAACGGTCGCGTCTGGCAGGTGCGCAGGACCAAGCATATCATCTCGATTATCTGCAGCAGCGCCAGCAGATACTCTTGCAGGCCAAACAGACATGTGTGGAACTGATCTATCAGAATGCTCTCCATCGTCTTTATTCCCAACAGGCAGAATGGGCTCGCCAGACTGCTGATGCCTGCAGAAACATGCTGGAACAGGGAGAAACAAACCGATTGGATTACAACAAAGCAATACTCAACCTCACAGAGATGGAGAGTCAGACGCGCGAGACCGATGTGACAAGGAAACAGTTGGCAGTCTCTCTCTCTGCCTTGGCCGGTGGCCGGCAGATAGCTTTGGACTCATGTGACTATCCTGCTCTGCCTGCTCTGCCTGAGGACTTTGACCGATGGTATACACAGAATGCTGCATCCAATCCAGTTCTTCAGTATCAGAGTGCTCAGATTGAGGCTTCCCAGAGAAAGGTGAAGGTGACGCGGGCAGAAGCACTTCCCAAGTTGTCTGTGGGCTATGTGGGTGAGCTGGTGGCATCGCAAAAGTATAACGGTGTCATGGTGGGGATGTCCATACCTCTGTGGGAAAACAAGGGTAAGGTGAGGCAGGCTCGTGCCGAGGCCAACGTTGCGCTTCTGGAAGCCACCAATGTCCGCACACAGCTTTATACACAGTTGCGTGGATTGTACGAACAGGCTCTGCAGCAGCAGAGAAGTATTCAGCAAATGGAAGCCGCGCTCAGCGAAGGAGCCGATGAGGACCTGCTGCGAAGAGCTTATGAGGCTGGGGAAATTACCCTCCTCACATATCTGCAGGAGAATACTTATTGCCTGTCGGTACGTGCACGTTATCTGGAGGCACGGCGCGATTTGGAACTCACCTTGGCACAGCTCAATTCTTTCTCTCTGTGACCTCTGTTGGCATCGTCACAGGAAAGAGAGGCGCATGAGTATGTTCCTCATGTGCCATACGAATAAGCTCCTGCAATATTCCGGGATATGACTTGCTGAGGTCATGGTCTTCGTGGATGTCATTTCCTAAGTCGTAGAGGAAAGGCTTGCCGTGCTTGACCACCATCTTCCAATTTCCACGTCGGACGGCCACCTGGTCTGTTTCACCAAATTCCCAGTATAGATGGTCGTGGATGCGCTGCTCCATGGGGCGTCCTTCCAGAGTGGGCAGGAAGGACAATCCATCAAAGTGGTCATTTGTTCCTCGTTTGTAAAGGCTCGTGGAGTCATGGAGGCCAATGGCCTGACATAGAGTGGGCATGATGTCCCAGAAGGCTAATTGATGTTCGCTGCGGCTTCCTGGAGCCACATGGCCAGGCCAACATACGATGAATGGGATGCGTATGCCTCCCTCGTGGCAACTTCTCTTCAGTCCCTTCAGTTTGCCATCTCTTCCAAAGAACTTGGGGTCGGCTCCGCCCTCTTCGTGAGGTCCATTGTCACTCGTGAAGATTATCAGAGTGTTCTCAGCGAGTCCTTTCTCCTCTAACTTATGCATCAGTTCACCCACGTAACTGTCCATGCGGGATATCATGGCTGCAAATTGTGCGTGTGTATGCTGTGTGGCATTATATCGACTACCTTTGTTGCCAGGATAATCCTTGTCCTCCTTGAACTGTTTGATGTAATGTTGTACTATACTGTCATTGGGCTGTACCAGTTCGGCATGAGGTAGGGTGTAGGCAAGTAGTCCAAAGAAGGGCTCCCCTTTCTGTTGACAATCAATCCATTTCAATGCATGCTGGTGGATGAGGTCTGCACTGTATTGGGTACGCTTGCGGTAGTCTGTACCGCTCATGGGGTACTGAATATTGTCCTGAAGGATTTCTCTTACCACAGCCGTATCACCCTGGTTGCGGCTGAAGCGATTGAGGAAGTTGGGATAGTAGAGGTGTGCCTGGTACTGACAGATATATCCATAAAACTCGTCTATGCCTCGCTTGTCGGGAGTGCTCTCTGAACCCTCATAACCTCCAGCCCATTTGCCGAACTGCCCAGTGTGATATCCTGCCTCCTTCATGATTTCTGGCAGTATGATATGTGCGGTATCCAGGGGGTGCTGTCCTGTAATGGCATATTCGCTGTTCTGTCCATAGGTCACTTCGCCACTCCAGTATTCGCGGTTGCCTCGTATGGCACAATGTCCCGTATGCTGTCCCGTCATCAGAGATGCTCTGCTGGGAGCGCTGACAGGACTTCCTGCATAGGCTTGCGTGAAGAGCATTCCTTCAGATGCCAGTCGGTCGATATGTGGTGTTTGGATATAGGGTTGTCCGTAGCAGGCCAAATCTCCGTATCCTAAATCATCACACAGGATAATCAGTATGTTGGGCTTGTCCTGTTGGCGTCCTGATACTCCTTCGGGAAGGTTCTCTCCATTTGCCCAGACTGTTCCGTTGTATGCGAGAAGTGTCAGGGGCAGGAGGGACAGTCTACGTCTTATGCAGCGTGCCTTGGGGAAAAGGCCAATGGGATCCTGGGGAATAGTACCGAGCATAACCATCTTCTTTTCTTATTCTATGAGTACACTTACCACACTGCGTGCGGGAACCTGTATGTTGGCCACCGAGCCTTTTTCCCGCACGATGGATACTTCTGTATCACTTTTCCCATTGTTGATGAGCAGGGATGCCAGTGTGCCATCGGGATTCTGAAAGGCAATGGAGTTGATGCCGTTGCACCCTTTTGTCTGTTGTCCTATGCGTTTCGCTCCTGGACGAACAACGGCGCTACTGTGGGCTATGACATAGTAATGGCTATTCATGTGGATGGTCTTGTAATCGCTCTCATCTATATCTACTGCACCATAGCATGTGGTGCAACCTCCATCCAGATTGGGACCGCGCTTGAGGTCGAGCATTAAGTTCCATACCATCACGGCTCGGCATTGTCGGGTGATGGTGTTGTATATGAGCCTGTTCATGTCCGTGAGAAGTCGCTTTTGCAGATTGCGCCCGTCATTCCATGTCCCGATGCTGGCTTCCGTAAAGATGACTTCTTTGTCGGGCAGAAGGCTGTTGATGTGATCCAGTTCGCTTGCTTCACCTCCGTAGTCATGCCATGCCGAACCTACCACCAGTTCGCTTCCTTCATACTCATTTGTCAGAGCATTGAATATCCTTACGGGGTATTCCTTCTGTTCCCGCATGTTGTCATAGTTCCAATTGTGGTCAAAACAGTAGATCTTTGTTGTGAGTCCAGCTTTTTTGAAGGCTGCTGCAAGATGTGGAATAAACTCAGCCTGTTCGTCCCACGGCATGAAAAGGCTGGCGCAGTTGCCTTGGTTGAGGGGCTCGTTCTGTGGAGTAACGGCATGGATGTGAATCCCTTGCTGAGCAAATGCCTGTACAAACTTTACGAAATACTGTGCATATGTGCTTCGCATATTGGGGTTGAGATGTCCGCTTGTCCAGGAGTCGTGCTTCTCCAGCGTCCTCAGATTCTTTACTTTCATCCATTTAGGGCATGTCCATGGCGCGGCAATGACCTTGACATTTGGGTTGATGTCCAGGATTTCTTTGATGATGGGGATGACGTAGCGGGTTTCATCATCGTGCAAAGCAAAGTTTTCAAGGCCTGGGCTGTCGCATAGCGAATATTCTGTACTGCTGAAGTCGCTGCATCCGATGCTTGTGCGTATGTAGCTCACACCTAACCCTTTGGTGGGCGAGAAGGTATTGACGAGGAAACGATGCCTGTCTCTGGCCTTCATCTTAAGCAGGTTGTAGCAAGTGCTGTAAGTGATGGCATAGCCAAAACCATCCATCGTCTGGTGGGTGGTGTCGGGACAAAGGGTGATGACATTATTGCCACATGAGGCACTGGTGCTGAAATTCTTCCGTTCAAGCATGAGATTGCCTTTGGCATTGGTGGTATAGGTGCGTACCTTGTCTGCTTTCATAGCTGGAGCACAGAGGAATAAGACGGATGCCAGAGCTGCTGCATGGAGGAGGTGTTTACGATGCAAGTTCATTGTGAGTGCCAGGTTTATTAGGTGAATAGTTTGTGGTACTAAGGTTGAAGTATGGGCAGAGCTTGCCCTCTGTGCAGTATATCCAGAATGTCCGTGGGATGTTGGACAAGGGTTGTTGCCCCATGTGCCAGGAGAAACTCTTTGTCTCTGAATCCCCAGAGGACTGATATGCAGGGAAGGCCAGAAGCCCGAGCCGTGAGTATGTCCACGTCAGAATCGCCCAGATAGATACATTCCTCTTTCTTCACCCCCAGTTGGGCGATGGCTTCATATATCATGTCGGGAGCAGGCTTTCGGCGTACACCATCGTGCTCACCTATGGCCACATGGACAAGAGATGCGTAATGACGATGGTACATTACACTCACTCCTGCCTGAAGTTTATTGCTGACGATGGCTGTGCAATAGCCCTCTCTCTTGAGCTCTGCCAGCATCTCGGGAATACCGGGGTAGGGAGCCGTGTGGTCCATACAATGTTCCACATAGTGGGAACGAAATATTTGGAAGCATTGTTCCAGCTCATGAGGACTAGTTCCTTGTGGGACAGCACGTTCTATGAGCAGATGTACTCCGTTCCCAACAAATGTCCTCACCTCATCAAGTGTGCGCTCTGGCCAGCCCATCGTTCGTAATGAGTGGTTGACGCTAATCCATAAATCTTCGAGGGAATCCGTCAGGGTGCCGTCTAAATCAAAAATCAAAGCTTTGTATGTCATTTTGTCTGTCTTTGGCCATGCCTCTTTTCGTATTTCTATATTTCTATGGCGAAGATACTGCTTTTCGGTGGCTTATTGCAGCGTTGAACAGTAGTTTTTATCCCCAATCGGTCATCAGAGTCTATGTGCTTGCCAACATCCCTTTTCCTGGCTTCGCCACCTTTTATGCGCCATTGCGTAGCGCAGAACGTAAATCCATGAGTAACGAAAACGCATGGATGAAGTCAGGAAATATTAACGTCATAAGTGAAGATTATCGTAAAAAAGGTCATAAGGAAATACCAAAGTCAACTACGAATCATAAATACCTGGATACCCCCAGGTTTGTAATCGCATGACAGTCTGATGACTGATGGGGATTATGGTAGTGCTATGGTTGATTATGGCATTTTGCGATATTGAGAGGGTGTGATACCATACAACATTTTGAAAGCTCGAGTGAAGTTGCTGTTTTCTTCGTAACCACATTTATAGGCAACTTCGGCTACAGTGTAATCCTTATTGGAATCAAGCAAATGTTTTGCATGCAGCATTCTCACTTGCAGGATATATTTTGAGATGTTGTTTCCAGTGATAGCATTGATTTTCCTGTTTAATTGTCGAGGGGTCATTTTCATTGAATCAGCCAAGTCTGTGATGTTGACGTTTTGGGAAACCATTTGTGCGTGTGTCAAATCTATCACTTTATTCAGGAACAACTGATCTTGAATTGCGACTTTTTCAGATGATACTGGATCTTTTTCTGAGTTTCTGGTGAAGTTTTCTTGCAGCAATTTGCGGCGTTCAAGCAAAGAATTGATAGTAACATTAAGTTCTTCGGCATTGAATGGTTTGTATAAATATGCATCAGCACCTGATTTTATGCCTTCAATCTTGTCGGTTTGTTCAGCCTTTGCAGAAATGATAATTATGGGTATATGGCACAAGATTTCAGATTGCCTGATCTTTTCGCACATTTCTATTCCGTTCATTTCCGGCATCATGACGTCGGTGATAATGATATCGGGCACTATTTGCAGAGCTTTCTCAAAACCTTCGCTACCATTTCTTGCGTATGATATATTTGCGTCATGGATTACTGAGCCAATGAAGGACGAGACGTCATAGTTGTCTTCAACAATTAAGATTCGAGTGAGCATATCGTCATTCTCATCCATGCATTCAGATTCTTCTCCGTCTCCGTCTATGATGAATATATCGTTCACGGCGGGGGCTTCTCTGAGCGGTATCACGGGTTTGTCGGGATGTGATGTTGAATTTGCAGTGAGTAGTGTTACTGTAAATGTCGAACCTTTGTTTTCTTCGCTTTCTACGGTTATGGAACCATTCATTGCTTCTACTAATTGCTTGACAAGTGACAGGCCGATACCTGAACCTATAGTACGAAGACTTGTGTCGCATTGATAGAAAGCATCAAAAATGTATGGTAAATCCCTTGTCGAGATACCACAACCATTATCTTGCACGGTGAGAACAAAGCGATTGTTTTTTGTTTTGGTGCTAATTGATACCTGACCGTTGAAAGGTGTGAATTTTATAGCATTAGAAATGAGGTTACCCACAATTTTTGTAATATAATCGGGGATGAAATCCATTTCAACCGTTTTTTCCTGAGCATGAAATTGATATTGAATGTTTTTGCGATCTGCGAGGACCTTGGCTCCGTCAAATATCATATGGATATAGCCGATAATGTCGCCGTGCTGGTATTCGCTTTGCGGCACATTTGATTTTAGTTTTGATACATCTAAAATCTGATTTATCAATAATAGCAAATTGCGTCCTTGTCGTGAAATTGCTTCACCAACAGAATTTAAGTTCTTAATATTTTCTTCGGTGGCTATTCGTTCACCCAGCCCGATAATAACCGTGAGAGGGGTGCGAAACTCATGGGTGATATTGGTGAAGAACTGTTCACGCATGACGGAGAGTTTTTGCAGAGCAATGTGGTTGCGCTGACGTGTTCTGAATATATATACGCCCACCACCACAAAGAGTAGCAGCACTACTATCAAGGCGATGGCTCCAAAAAGGATGATACGCTTCTCCAACCGTTCCTGCTCTTGCTTGTGTGCGAGTTCTTCTGTCTTATACTTCACATTGTATTGACTGACAGCCTGCTCCACCTCATGCTGATAGATAGAGTCCTTCAGTTCGGCATATCGTTGCAAATGTTGCCCAGCCTCGTAGGGATTACTCTCTTTGAGCGCTTCGTACAGCCCCATCTGAGCACGGCTCTCATTATACCTGTCCTTACGCGCCGCAAATGTCTTGGCTGCCTTCCTGAAATAGACGGCTGCCTCTGCATGTGCTCCACGGCGATTGAGCAGTTCTCCCATTTGGTTGCGGCAGATGGAGAGCGACAACTCGTTGCCTGCCTTTTCCAGTATCGGTATGGCGCGTGTGATAGAATGCTCTGCCTCAGCATCCTGCTTCAGTGCTATTTGTGCTGCCGCCATTTGCGACAGACGTATGCCCGTCCTTGCAGTGTTGCCCAGCAGTGAATCTATCTCATAAGCACGGCGGGCATAGTCCAGCGACCGTATATCTTCGCCCTTGGCGTGATACACCTCCGATGCCATGCCGTAGCGTATGGGCAGCAGGTTGGAGTCATTGGCTTCCTCGCAGTAACGTATCGCTTCCAGGATATATTTCTCGCCCTCGTCAAGCTGCTTGGCTGCCAGACATATGCCTGCAAGTGTGTTGAGTGCACTACCCACATGACTCTTGTTGCCTTCCTTCTTGCTTAATGTCAAACTTTTGCTCACATGTTCGATGGCTTTCGGATAGTCTGACTGACGGAAATGGAACAGACCCACAAGCCGCTCGCAGTAACTTTGCAGTGACAGGTCGCCCAGTCTGTATGTTAGCGGCAGAGCTTTCTCGGCATATCGCAGTCCCTCGGCATAGTCTTGGGTGGTCCATAGATGCTCGCTGACCCAATACCACACCAGCATATCTATGCTGTCCGAGGGGGTTCTGTTCGTTATGGTAATGCAATCGTCTGTCAGCTCTTCACGATAGAGCAGAGCAAATATCTTATTTGCAGTGGAAGATTGTTCTTTCCCGTCTAGTTCGTTATAGACTTTCAGCAGTTGCTCAATGCTATCCTCTGCCCCGGTGATATTTTTGCCTACAGTAGTGGTATCTTTTGCTGCATATTCTTTGTTTGTGCTGGTCTTTCCGTTGCTGCAAGAGACGAGAAGCAAGAAGCAAAGCAAAAATGAAGCCGAATACAAGCCTTTGTATAGGGACAATAGTGATTTACTACGAGTTACGTTTTCTTGCTTGCGCAATAATTCGCCTATTTGCCTTTTGAAATGTGTCATCTTTTTATAATGATGAACTTATTGTTTGTTGTTTTCATAGGCAAACTTATAACAATCTAATGGAACAATGAAATGATAACGAACATTTTTATTTCGGAGGAGTCGTGGTCTTTTGTCTTGATTTATCATTCCAAATCATTGTGTATCAGCTGCATAACATTTCAGATGTGCATTTATTGATAAATTGACAATAATTGAATTGTTTAATAATGATAAATATAATGTAAAAAGTGATAATTTTCAACGGCAGGGTTACATGTAATTTTGTACATAAGAATTTGCAGATTTACTAATTTAAACTAGTCGTATGAAGAGATTTTTATTTACTATGCTTGCTTTATTGTCGGTTATGGCAATAAATGCGCAAAATTGGACAGAGCCTTCGGGGAATGATTTTCTAACATCAACCCCGATTTATGTGCACGTCAAAGTGAATGGTGTGGTTGCTAATGCCAACAATGGCCTCGAAGTTGCGGCATTCATGAATGGAGAGTGCAGAGCAGTTTCAGGTCGCCCATCTGACACCAACAATCTATTCACTCTGCGTGTATGGGGTAATCCCGATGAAGTAGGAGATACTATTACTTTCAAGGTTTACGACCATCGGTATGGATTGCTCTTTTCTTTTAATAATGAAGTGCTATTTACTGGCGAAACAGTGGCGGAAGTGCCGTATGAACTAAACATCGACAGACCTACAGGAGTGTCGATTACCAACCCCATTAGTATCACCACCAAATTCCCCGCTCAAATAGATTTAAATCAATATCTCCAATTTGATTATGTAGGTTTTATTGGAGACGATCTTGTAATCTATGAACCCTTAGGAGAATCTACTATTGAAACTAAACTTTCCTATAATTGGACAACCCCTGATGGAGGTGAATTCACTGCTTTCACTATTGACAGCGTCAATGTTCTTACAGCCACAAAATCAACATTGCTTCCCGATTCTGATGAAAACACTGGCGAGAAGGTTATGTTAACAATTAAATCACCCGATGCTTACTCTTCATTATGTACAGACAGTACTGTCATAATAATTAACGAACTAATCACACCTGTAACAGGTATTAAATGCCCGATTGATACTGTAAGAATAAACAAAGGTGAAAGCCTTTACCTTAATGAGGAACTAATGAATTCAATAGTCATAGAGCCGGAGGATGCAACAAACAAGAGTTTTTCTTTCGTGCCTCTTGATAATCCAGACGCATTTGTTCAAGGAGTAGCAATGTTGGGTGGAACATATAAGGTGAAAATTGTGTCGGATGCTGACCCGGCGATATACACTACGATAATCGTTGAGGTATATGCTCCTGTTGAATCTGTGGTCGTTAGACCCAATACTTTCCAAGCTGCTCTTGGGGATAATATTTTAGACCTTGTCACTCCATCTGTACACATATTTCCTAATGATGCCACAAATAAAGCATTCAGCCTTTTAATACCTTCTGAGGCATCAGATGCTATCGTCGACAACGTTGCAGTTGCGTCAGGAGAATACGAAATACTTGTTGTATCATTAGATAATATTGAATACACTCAACAGATAACCGTTATAATTACTGAAATCACAGCACCTGAATCTATTAATGTGGATATCAACACAAATGCGTATGAAAAGCTCCGTTCAATGGTGACTATAAATCCAGAGGTTGAGGAAGGCGAGAGTTATACTATCACACCTAAAGATGCTGAATCGGCACAAGCTTTTGGTGAAAACGGTATTGCACTGAAGAATGGTACTTTTACATTGGTGGTGACTTCTGTAGCGAATCCTCGGGTGAGTGCAGAAGTTATTGTTAATGTGTCAACTCCGGTAGATATCACATTCCCTTAGTCGCTCACAATTTTCAAACATAAAGACACGGAATTTGAACTGACAATGACAGGCGACAGTTTCGACCCGAGCCTTGTAAGCTTTGAATTTACGAGAACCGAAGATCCCATGCAATTCGGCATTCCTACAATCACAACTGCAGATGATGGAGCAGGATTGAAATGGAACATTCGTGGCACCGGATCTGGGTATGTTGAATTGCGTGTGCTTTACGACGGGCAAGTCATGCCGCGTAATAGCCAGGATAGTATTTGTTATATCCAAACACTCGCAGATGTTACTTTCAACAACGATGGCTGGGACTGGATTTACATCCCGGAATTTATCGATTTGTTAGATTACAGCGGAGATACTCAAACCGGTTATCTGGATTTCCTGAATATTGACGACAACAACAAGGTGATAGAGATTCGATCTCAGAGCGAGTTGTTATACAACGACAAAACATATGGATTTATCGGCACCATTAACTACCTGGAACCATCTGAAGGAATGTATAAGATTAAAGCAAAATATGAAGACCCATCGATGTGTGTATTCTCATCCCTGGAAGGTTATTGGTGCCGCGAAAGCTTCTGGGTAGATCCGGGCTTTACTTGGATAGGTCATTCCAATGAGTGGGATCTTACACTTGATGAACTTAATCTGATTGAAGACAATCATCCAAGCGATGGAGACCAATTAATAGGCAAGACAAATTTTGCTGAATATAGCGCTGGCGAATGGGTAGGTGCAGACTTTACTCTTGAAGCAGGCAAGGGCTACATCTATTATAATAGTGCAGATACGGCAAAATACATCTCGTTTGATTATATACCTTCTTTTAGCACACAAACTAATAGCTCAGGACGTCTGTCAGCAAAGAGCCAATCGTTGAGAAATGGTTCTGATATCTGGGAATATGATGCATCGCAATTTGCCGACAATATGGCAATAGTGGCAGAAATAGCAGAGCTTGAGAATCCGGAAGATTACACAATCGGAGCATTTGTCGGTGACGAATGTCGCGGTATGGGTAAGGTGGTCAAAGACGGAAAAATGATGATTAGTGTGGCTGGTAAGTCTGGCGAGACTGTATCTTTCCGTCTCCACAATGAATATACGGGAGAGTTTATACCACTTGAAACAGAGGTAAGATATTCCAATAGACTCGGTTCATTGAAGTCGCCATTGATAATAACCGGTTCGTCAATAACAGGTGTTTCTGAAATCACCACTGATGGAAACGATGGAGAATCATATTATGACTTATCTGGTCGTAAGGTTGAAGGGAATATTTCAACAGGTGTTTACGTCGTAAAAACCGTGAAGAACGGACAAGTCATAGTGAAGAAAGAAATCAAGAGATAATTGTAAATATCATGCTATGTGCTGTGTGCGCAAATTGTGCACACAGCACATATTTACCAATTAGTAATATCTCCCTCACCTGAATAGAAATAAGATGTTCCATCGCTTAGAAAAGAAAATAGTTGTTACAATTGTATTGGTTTTGCTTTCTCTGCCAATGTTTGCCCAAAACATTTCTGAGATTGCAAAAAGTGACCCTTTGATTATAACCGGCGCAGTTGGAACACAAAATACTTACCGATATTCATCGGGAGGTAACGGATATGGTTCTCCTTTGAGCAATGTAATATACGCAAATCTGAATATTTGCTTATATGGCTTCAATATGCCATTTTCGTTGTATTACAGCAACGCTGATTTGAGTTTCAACCATCCGCAACTATCATTCAATATATCTCCCACCTATAAGAATTGGACCGGATATTTCGGACAATCAACCATGTCGATGAGTAATTACGTCATGAACATGTCGTTTAATGGAGTGGGACTTGAGTACTCAAGCGACAAGTTTCGTGCGGGGATATTCTACGGGCGTCTAAGAAACGCTATAAATGCCGATCCCAATGACCCATTTGCCCGAACAGCTCAATACAAACGCATGGGATGGGGTTTCAAAGTTGGTTATGGCTCAGGCAAGAATTACATCGACCTTTATCTGCTCAACGCTTACGACCGTGAAAATTCAATAGATGAATTATGGCGTCAACAAATCCGACCGCAGCAAAACGTTGTTGTGGGAATAAAAGGATGTGTAACACCATTCAACTGGCTGTCACTCACAGCCAATGCCGCAACCTCTGTCTTCAACACCGATAAGCAAGCTCCTGATGCTCCTGTTAAGACAGATTTTGACAAAGTATTTGATGTCAAATATAGCACACTCATGCGTTTCGCCGGAGATGTCAGTGCTAACATCAATGTCAAAGGGGTAAGTACATCAATCAGCTATCGTATGGTTCAGCCCGATTACACTTCATTGGGCACCTACTATATGTCTAACAACTATCATAGTTTAGGTATAACCTTAGGGACTTCATTATTCAAAAAGATCTCGTTGTCGGGAACTTTTTCAGGACAGGCCGACAACCTGACAAAGGAACAACTCTACACTACGCGTGGCTTTGTATATGCAGCAAATGCAAGCACACGCATAGGCAATCATTTCAGCATTACGGCAGGATATAACGGGTATATGCAGACACAGGGTGATGGCACTTGTGTAGTGAATGACACTACGCGCATTCATCGTCGGATGTCCAGCTATAGCATCACACCCGCATTTGCTTTTGAGTCGGAGCATTTAGGACATAATATAAGCCTATCGGCAAACCTTACGGATAACAAAGACCTTAATAAGTTCGCCACGGGAGAGAGTGACGTTAAAACCACGGCATTAGGTCTTTCCTATAATATTAATGTAAAAGCGATTGAGACTGATTTTTCGCTTACTTGCAGCCAACAGGAATCTAAGGGATTTAAGAGTAAATATATAAGCAGAATCGCCTCATTGGGCACGAGTCGTTCTTTCTTGAAGGATAATAATCTGAATGCCTCAGCTTCTGTTTCACTTTGTTATAACGAAGTTGAACGACAATTCAAACGCCTTTCACTCGGAGCCGATTTCTCGGCCGGCTATACACTCAAGAAGGTACATATGTTCTCCACTAATGCCTCATTTAACCAGTATGGCGATGTGAATATTACCAAGACACGAAGCAATCTCAACTGCACAGATATATCTGTCAGTTTAAACTATACATATACGTTCACATTGCTTGAAATTAAAAGGAAAGCTAACAAGGATAAAAAATGATCAATCATATGAAGAAATACAGGTTAATCTCTATACTAACCTTATGGTTGGTTAGCAGCATATGTGCTTTTGCACAGGAAGTATTGGTAACTGTGATACCTACACAACAAGTGCTTCCACCGCAAGTATTATTGTATTTAGCTGACCCAGGGAAATATTTTACAATAACACTGACAAATACCACCCCCGATGTTCAACAGGTGTATTTGGGACTTCAATTGGAGCAGAGTATTCCTGCTTCCGATTTGGCTATTGTAACACCTCCCAATCGTCAGCCCAAAAATCCATTTGTTATTCAAGCGAATTCTGTTTATACACTTACTTCATTGGAAATGAAGAACTTGTTTAATCATATTCCAGCAAATGAGATTAAATGTCCTGCCAACCTGTTTGATGATTATGCAAGTGGAGCCTTCGGATTGCTTCCTGAGGGAACTTATCGTGCCAAAGTAACAGCATATCGTTGGAATAGCCCAGCATTACAATCACCCGTGGTGGTAAGTAATCCGGAAAGTGGAGCATGCACTTTTCAGATATGCTACAAAGCACAGGCACCTCAGTTCTTAACCCCAATTGTTGATGCCATGAGCAGTGAGTCTGTTGCTCAAGTTGATCCGCTCAGCGCTCAATTCACATGGACTATGCCTACTATAACTTGTGGCGCTTCTGCAAGCTATACTTATGATATAAAATTTGTGGAGCTATTGCCAGGCCAACAACCAGATGTGGCTATGGACCGCAACCCGGTAATTTATCAAGTGCAGGACCTCTTGGCTAACATGTGCGTAATTCCCACCAATATCATCACGGGAAACTTTTTCGCAGATAAAACCTACTTGGCACAGGTGACCGCACAAGCTAACACCAGTAGCCCGCTCTCGTATGTGATGCTGGAGAATAACGGCAAAAGCACATTCCTGCCTTTTAAGTTTAAGACTGGAAACAATGAAGAGAAACCCAAGGAAGAAGAGAAAAAAGAGGAGAAAGATGAGGATGAGAAGAAAGATGGGGATAAGGATGATGATGATGATGACTTGTTGACACTCTGGGGCAAGGCTTCCTATCGCGATAGTATTGACACAAATGCACTATATAATTTCCGCAATCCGAAAATTACAACTCCTACATTCAGTGAATTAGCAGCCCGTAAACAATTCTTGCGTAGCGATATGGCCGTCGAATGGCTCGAAGTGATGCACATTGGCGGTCAGGGCACGGAGCCGGATACACTGACATTCGAATACGAGGTGCAGTTGTTTAATGGAAAAAACACTATCGACAAACTTGCTGCTCTTGAAACCGAACCCATTTATTCACGAATCATTAAGGATACAGAAGAATTAACCGACAGTATCTTCTGGGAAAAGATAGAAGATAAAGTTTCGGAGAAAGATTATTTGGTGCTTCGCGTCAAACCCATTTGCACGAATTGCGATTCGGTGAAATTCTATGATGAATCTCTTAATGTTGTAGATTATGCGTTGGTAGAGTATCTCACCAAGAACTATTTCCAATGTTCTGACATGGTGGAATTGGAAAACGAGGAACCTACAACAGCTACAGCCGACGAACTTAAAGGAAAAACTATAGCCATAGGCGAATACCAGCTGACGATAGATGAAATCAAGGAAGGCACGGAGGCCAAAACATGGGAAGGAAAAGGCAAGGTTGAGTGGAACCCGCTCGGCACAAAGGTTATGGTTTGCGTCAAGTTCACCGACTTGAAAATCAATACCGATTTGGTAGTGATTGGCGGTACGGCACAATCCTATTCGAAAGACCCCCAAAGCAACAACGATATAGTGGAGGGACTGTTCAGCGATTGGGGCATCGACAGCCTGATATCCGACACAGGCATTCCGTATGCCGACCAACTGCAATCAGCTGCAACCGACGGTGTTAAAAGCCTTGCTGAAAAACTCGATTTGAGTAAATACTACGAATATGTGGTAGTGGGACAAAACGTATGGAACGCAATTGGCAAACAGAACATCGATGAGCTATATATGCCTATAGCATTGCCAAAGTCGATTACCGATGAAAGTCCGGTAAATGTGCAAATTTCCACTATGAAGTTTGCGGCAACACATGCAACGATGGACCTTATCGGCGAATTTGTTTTGCCGGATTGCGACGTTATGAAAGACCAGATATTGGTGTTTGGCGCTCCACGCATTTGTATCTCGCCCGACAGAATCTTGCCGGAGTCGGGAACGCTGGCATTGTTGTCGAACTTAACTCTGACCGACCCCGATTCTGACTTTGAATGTACGTTTAAGGCACCCCAAGACGTGATTAACCCAACGGATGGCTGCTATGTTTCGTGGCATGCCGACAAATTCGAACTCTTGGGCATTGATGTGGATATGAAGATCCCGGGATTGAAGAAAGACGTCGACGGAGTGGCACAAGAAGAATGTCCGGTGTTCAACATCAGGACAAGTATCGGCTCTTGGGACGACTGGATGGTCGACAATATATCAATCGACCCATTCCAGGCTGAAGACCTGCCCGGCTGGACATTCACTGCAAAGAATATTGTGTACGACCACTCGTTCTATCGCAATTCGCCCAAAATGGGTGAATTCCCGGCCAAGTACGATAAATCAAGAACCTTGGTTTCAGAACAGATAAATACTTGGCAGGGCCTATATATCAAAGAAATAGGCGTGAAAATGCCCAAATCGCTGGAATTTGGCACCTCGGGAGACAAGCGATTGGAAATAGCCACAAAGAATATGTTCTTTGACGATTCGGGCGTTTCGCTCGAAATCGAGGTAGACGATATACTATCAGCCAAGACCGGAAAAGCCGGAGGCTGGGCGTTCTCGTTGGACAAGGTGCATGCCACCTTTGTACAAAACGACTTCAATGAATGTGGATTCTGCGGAAAATTTGATGTCCCGCTGCTTGACGGTCAGATGGGTTATACTTGTCAGATTCTTAAAGTCAACAACTTGAAAAACAGTTTGGCAGGAAACTATGCCTATGTTTTCAAAGTGCAGCAAGTAGACAGCTTAAGTCTGGACTTCATTTTGGCAACAGCAGAATTTGACGAAAAGTTGAGTTATATGCTCGTTGAGGCGGTTCCGGAAAACGATAAATTAAAGACTCGCGTGGAATTGCTCCTGACCGGCAATATGAGCATTGGAGGCGATGCGATGAAGGAACAGATGGCGAGTCTGCCTATTGAAATTGACCTTCCGGATATCCAT
>SAMEA3663036__coassemble_375_pt1 | contig 21518 bp, 22 predicted proteins | sample SAMEA3663036__metabat2_high_PE_022 | metagenome-assembled genome bin SAMEA3663036 (sample SAMEA3663036) | pig gut metagenome | biome: pig gut; feature: pig-associated habitat; material: faeces | place: France | collected 2012
TTGCAGTGCACTGCGGGAGCGGTTGCAGTGCACTGCGGGAGCGGTTGCAGTGCACTGCGTCTGAGATGGACAAAACTGGCACCGAAATCGCCAGTCCTATTCTGGATAAGAGAATAGGGAGGAGAGACTCACCCCATACGGTTAGCTGTAGCCCCCCCCTGGATACTTCTGCTGATCCGCTTCATCATACCCAGGGCGATGCCCTGGGCTATGTGCTCGTTGCCCCTTCGGGGCGTGCCTTGAACGCATGCGCTTATTCTCTGATTCAACTTGCGAAACTTGAATACAAGCGTATATAAAAAGCTAAAGGGTTGCTCTCGTGTGGAGCAACCCTTCGACTATGATATCAGAGTTCTGTATACCCAAATATTATGCTTCAGCAGCAGGAGCTTCCTCAGCAGCAGGAGCAGGAGTCTCACCTTCAGCAACCACAGTGAATGGAACCTCTGCAGATACTTCCTTGTGAAGTTTCACTACAGCCACATACTCACCCACAGTCTTCACATCCTTCACGATGATAGTCTTGCGGTTGATTTCGAAGCCCAACTTCTTCAGTTCGTCAGCAATCTGAAGGCTGTTTACACTACCATAAATCACACCGGTAGCACTTACCTTGGTAGAAATAGTGAGATGCAATGCATTGAGCTTTTCAGCCAAAGCCTCAGCCTCAGCCTTAATCTTGGCCAACTTAACGGCCTTCTGCTTCAAGTCCTCAGCAAGCTGCTTCTTGGCACTGTCACTTGCTATCACACCCTTGCCATAAGGGATAAGATAGTTGCGTCCATAACCGGACTTCACGTTTACAATGTCATTCTTGTATCCCAAGCCAATGACGTCTTCTTTCAGTATAATTTCCATGTCTTATCCTCCAGATTTTACTTCATCAAGTCTGTTACGAAGGGAAGCAGAGCCAAATGGCGGGCACGCTTCACAGCCTGTGCCACACGACGCTGGTACTTGAGTGATGTACCTGTAATACGACGGGGCAGAATCTTACCCTGCTCATTAAGGAACTTCTTCAGGAACTCGGGATCCTTGTAGTCAATGTACTTGATTCCGCTCTTCTTGAAACGGCAATATTTCTTTTTCTTGACGTCAATAGCGGGTGCTGTCAAATAGCGAATTTCTGATTGCTGTGCCATGATTAAGCCTCCTTACTTGATTTGTTGTTTCTTCTCTTCTCAGCATACTCTGCTGCATACTTCTCCATCTTTACAGTCAGGTAACGGAGAACTTTCTCGTCACGGCGGTAAGCAATCTCCAGAGTCTTGATGGTCTCAGGTGCAGCCTTGAACTCAATCAGCTCAAAGAAACCTGTACTCTTCTTCTGGATGGGATATGCCAACTTCTTCAGGCCCCAGTTCTCCTCGTTGATGATTTCTGCACCAGCATTAGTGAGAACGCCTTTGAACTTGCTGACCGCTTCCTTCATCTGATCATCAGACAAAACGGGAGTTAAAATGAAAACGGTTTCGTATTGATTCATAATACGTTAAATGAGTTAATAGTTTGAAATTTGCACAAATGCGGTGCAAAGATACTGCTTTTCTGCCGAACAGCAAACATTTCAGCAGTTTTCTTCTTCCGTTCCACCTCATTTTATCTCGTCACAGGATTGTTGTCAGGAGAAAGAAGAGGCGCATCGGAAACACATTTTTGAAGGAAATCCTTTCCAGTCTCAGGAAAAATGCGTTATTTTGCGTGAGAAATGAATTGAACTCGTTAAAACATCTATAATAAAATGAAGAAGTATATTGGTATTGCCGCCATCGTTTTGGGCGCGTTGCTCTTGGTTGTAAGTTATCTCACAGGTAATTGGGTAGACTACAACTCTGTACAGATCCTTGCTCTGCTCCTCATTATTGCAGGCATTGTGGGCCATATCATCATCACCAAGCGCCCTTCATAAGCCCTCCCCCACTCCACTTTACTTTCACACGTATGCGTATCCATAACGTATTGCCTGCCCTCCGGCTCTTGGTCGGAGCGGTATTTGTTGTATGTTCCTCTCAGAACGTATATGCCCAATACATAGGCGGAGACAACGATGTGGAAGATTGGCAACTCTATGACGAGGAAGAGGAAGACAGCACGGAAAAGCCTAAGCACAAAGAATGGAAGAACCTCATCTACGTGCGCTATTCACCTTCTCAGTATACCTTCCCCAGCTATGCTCCGCACATCGACATGCAGGAAGTGGCTGCCGGTTGGGCCAGAAGCATTCAGGTGGTGGACAGCATTCCCCTCTTTGTAGAAGCAGGAGCTGAGCTGAAATATACCTTCACTCCGAAGGAAGATGAGCAAGCCCAGGCCAAGTATTCGTTGCTGACCTTTCGTGTACCAGTGAATGTGACTTACAAACTGTATCTCTCAAGCACCAGAAACATAGCCCTTGCACCTTACGCAGGCATCCACTTCCGAGCCATAGCCATGGGAAAGGAGAAGGTAAACGGGAAGGGAGAGAACATCTTTGAGGACAACAGGGAGAACCAGACTTCCTGCAAGTGGTACAGGTGCCAGCTGGGATGGCAGGTGGGAATCAGGCTTCAGCTGGAGAGATACTTCATCGCTGCAAGCTACGGACGCGATTTCCCCGACAAGAAGAAATGTCCTCAGATTCACGAATGCGGTCTGTCTGCCGGCTTCTGCTTCTGAAGAGGACATAGGGAAAGAGACTTTTTCGGAGAAACATTCAAGGCGTGATACCCTCCATCGTGGGAGTATCACGCCTTGAATATGAGATAGCAGAAAGATCAGTTGGTGGGCACTACCAGGCGGTAACCCTTGCCATGCACGTTATTGATTTCCACATTAGGATCATCCTTGAGATGCTTGCGCAGCTTGGTTATATACACATCCATGCTACGTGCATTGAAATAGTTGTCGTCTATCCAGATGGTCTTCAGTGCCAGATCACGCTCCAGGATGTCATTCATATGCGTACACAGCATAGTCAGGAGTTCACTCTCCTTGGTGGTCAGCTTGGTGGACTTGTCGTCAATGCTGAGCAACTGGCGCTGAGTGTCAAACGTAAAGCGCCCCAACTGATAACGAGTGGCCATCTGTCTGCTGCGAGCCTTGACACGACGCAAGATGGCTTCCATACGATATACCAGTTCATCCATAGAGAATGGCTTGGTGAGATAGTCGTCAGCACCCAGTTTGAACCCTTCCAGGATGTCGTCCTTCAGATTCTTGGCCGTGAGGAACATAATGGGCACCTCTGAGTTTATCGAACGCAACTCGCGCGCCAGAGTGAATCCGTCCATCTTGGGCATCATCACATCCAGCAGGCACATGTCATACTTTCCCTTCACAAAGGCCTTGTAACCAGCCTCTCCATCGAGATAAAGTTCGGCATCATACCCCTTGGCCTGAAGATATTCACGCACCAACATGCCGAGGCTCTCTTCGTCCTCGCACAGCAAAATATGCAACTTGTTTTCCATATTATTGTGGTTTTTAAAATGATTAATCCTGTACGGTCTGCAATGTGATGGTGAACTTGGTTCCTACGCCCGGCTCACTCGTCACCTTGATGGTCCCGTGGAGCAACTCCACCATCTTCTTCACATAAGCCAGTCCCAGTCCGAATCCTTTCACATTGTGCTGGTTTCCAGTAGGCACCCGATAGAACTTCTCAAAGATACTCTTGAGCTTGTCCTTTGGAATACCTATTCCATTATCCTGAATGCTGATGCAGAAGTTGGAGTCCTGATTCCACGTGGCCACCTGAAGATGTATGGGAACATCCTCACGCCGGTACTTCACTGCATTGTCAAGCAGGTTATATATAATGTTAGTGAAATGCATCTCGTCCACATTTACGAAAGGATTGAAGGCATCAAAGCACGTATCGATGGTGCCTCCTGTGTTGGCCACCTGCAGAGAGAATGTCTTCACGATGACCTCAATCTGCTCGTTGGCATCCAGTTCCTGCAGTTTGAGTGCAATATTGTTTCGGTCAAACAGGCTCATCTGAAGCACCTTCTCCACCTGCAGACGCAGACGTTTTGTCTCATTGTCTATCACACCGCCCAGGCGGTCGTAAGTGGCCTCACTCTTGGGCACCTGCTTGTCCACCAGCATCTGTGCTGCGATGGAAATGGTAGAGAGGGGCGTCTTGAACTCATGTGTCATGTTGTGAATGAAATCATTCTTCATCTCACTCACCTTCTTCTGACGCACCACCAGATAAACCGTAACAAGGAAAGTCAGAAACAGGATAAAGGTGAAGAGCATGGCTGGTGCCACATATCGTGCCACACCCAGGATGTACAAAGCCTGATTGGGGAAATGAATGGTCACTACACCCATCTGTCCTGTGGGATCGCTGCGGAAGAGAGTCTGAGTGTAACTGACCTCCTGACCTGCCACGTCATAGTCCGAACAGCGAAACACCTCACGCCCGTCGGAAGTGTACACCACATAATGAAAGGGCAAGTTTATCCCATTACGCTCCAAGGCCGTGCGCAGACAATTATCCAGGACGCCCGGATTCAGACGGTCCTGGAACCGCAATTCACTGGCCTGATACATCACTGCATAAATCACCTCGTCGAGCACCTCACGCTCGTATACATATGCCTCTTGCACATGCTTCTGTAGATGTCCTATGGTACGGGCCACACTACTCATCCGAGGCATGGTGAGGGAATTGGGGAACAGCATGGGACGCTTACCCATCAAATGCATTCCCGACATACCTACCATCGTATCTACGGGAACTATCTGCGACAATATGTCTGACGTATCTGGAACTGCCACATTGTGTTTGTCACTTTCGTGCTGACTGATGACTGTCTGCAGATAGCGGAAGGTCTCCGCCTTCTCCAAGTCGCGGGACGCTTGGTCGAGACTTCTGAAGACATTCTCCTCAAATTGCTGCCTGCGCATACGCACGATGGCCGTGGCATAGCGACTCTGCAAGTAAAGCAATGCCAGGAAGGAGATGCCTATCACAACACAGATACTCCAGATATAACTTCTTTTCATACACGCAAAATTAAGTGCTTTATGAATTAGAGACAAATAAATAAAGAAATAAACGCCTTGAAATTTAACATTATTAAGATTTACTATGATACGTACTTGATGTTTTATCAACCAAACAAGCCCTACATGAATGATATTAATAAAAAACAGAAATCCGCCTGCCCCGTATCATCATCATTGCCATGAAAGAAAGAAACGCAGTGAACTATGAATAAGGGTCACAGCCACTGCGTTTCCAATCAAAAGCACTTGTCAATCAAGACAAGATGCACAAATAAAAGTCCCGTCTTGCAGACATTTTATTCCTCTCACGCAGGTCAATCCTGCTGGGAAGCTTCGTACTCTGCTATAAGTTTGCTCTGTACATCTCCTGGAACCAGTTCATAAGAAGCGAACTTCATGATGAAGCTGGCACGTCCGCCGGTGATGCTGCTCAGAGCGGTACTGTAATTGAGCATCTCCTTCTGAGGAGCCTTTGCCACAATCTTCTCATAACCGTTCTCGCTGGTCATGCCCATGATCATGGCTCTTCGGCCCTGCAGGTCACCCATCACATCGCCCATCTTGTCACTGGGAACGAACACCTCTACGTCATAGATGGGTTCCAGAATCTTGGGACCGGCATCACGGAATGCCTGGGCAAATGCCTGTCTGCCTGCCAACATGAATGAGAGTTCGTTGCTATCCACGGGATGCATCTTACCATCATACACAATCACTCTGACGTCACGTGCATAACATCCTGTCAGAGGTCCCTGTTCCATACGCTGCATCACGCCCTTGAGTATGGCAGGCATGAAGCGAGTATCGATGGCACCACCCACAACGCTATTGATGAACACCAGCTTGCCTCCCCACTCCAGGTCAACAGTCTCTGTGCTCTTGGCATTGATACGGAACTCCTGTCCTCCGAAACGATAAACCTCAGGTGCGGGCATTCCTTCGTAATAAGGCTCCACGATGAGATGCACTTCACCAAACTGTCCGGCACCACCCGACTGCTTCTTGTGTCTGTAATCGGCACGCGCAGCCTTGGTGATGGTTTCGCGATAAGGAATCTTAGGCTCTGAGAAGGTCACCTGGATCTTTTCATTGTTCTCCAGTCTCCACTTCAAGGTACGCAGGTGGAATTCACCTTGTCCATGAACAATGATCTGGCGCAGTTCCTTGCTCTGCTCTATTCTCCATGTGGGATCTTCCTCTCTCATGCGTTGCAGGGCATTCATCATCTTCTCTGTCTCTGCTTCATTGACAGCCTTGATGGCACGGCTATACTTAGAGTTGGGATACTTGATGAAGTTGAACCTATTCTCACAATCCTTGCCGTTGAGGGTATTGCCAGTCTTCACGTCCTTCAATTTCACGGTACAACCGATATCACCGGCCACCATTTCTTCCACCTTGATACGATTGGCACCAGCGCATGCAAATATCTGGGCCACACGTTCCTTGCTTCCACGGTCGGCATTGCTTAGGTCATCACCTTCATGCACCTTGCCACTCATCACCTTGAAGTACTGTACTTCACCGATATGTGGCTCCACAGCAGTCTTGAAGAAGAACAGGCTGGTGGGACCATCCTTGGTGGGAATAACTTCCTCGCCTCGGGTGTTGAATACACGTGGCATTTCGTCAACGAATGGCACCACATTACCCAAGAACTCCATGAGACGGCGCACACCCATATCCTTACCTGCACATACACAGAACACGGGGAACATACCACGTGCGGCCAGGCCTTTGCGGATACCTTCGCGCATCTCGTCCTCAGTGAGCGTTTCACTCTCGAAGAACTTTTCCATCAGTCCTTCATCGTTCTCGGCTGCAGCTTCCACCAATGCCTTATGCATCTCCATAGCCTTGTCCATTTCCTCGGCAGGGATTTCCTCTATGGTGGGCTGACCACCTTCGGGGCCCCACGAATACTTCTTCATCAGAAGTACGTCTATGAGGGCATTGAAACCAGGACCTGTCTGCAGAGGATACTGAATGGGTATCACCTTGGGACCATACACGCTGGTCAGCTGCTCGAGGATAGCCTCGTAGTCACAGTTCTCATCATCCAACTGATTGACCAGGAAGATGACGGGCTTGCCCAATTTCTCTGTATAGCGGAAATGGTTCTGCGTACCTACCTCCAGTCCAACACCACCTTTGAGCAGGAGCACTGCAGTGTCTGTCACATTGAGAGCCGTCATGGCAGCACCCACAAAATCATCACTTCCCGGGCAGTCAATAATGTTCAGTTTCTTGTTGTTCCACTCCACATGGAACACAGTGGAAAACACACTATATCCGTATTCCTGCTCAACGGGGAAATAATCACTTACTGTGTTATGCTGGGTGATGCGTCCACGACGCTTTATCACTCCTGCCTCATAAAGAAGCGCTTCTGTAAGGGTAGTCTTACCCGCTCCATCATTGCCAAGCAAGGCAATGTTCTTAATCTCGTTTGCTTGATAAGTTTTCATATCTTCAGGCTTATTTTGTTAGTCTGTTACACATTTTGGGTATAAATTTAGCCTTTTTCGTGCACACGGCAATGTATGAAGAACATGTTATAAAACATATTTCTGCAAATGAGCCCTTCTGCAGAGGTCTCAGCCCCTCATTAGGTCACTTATTATGTCGTTTGAGGTAAAGATGCCCTTTCTGGTGAGACGTACTACGTGTCCTTCTTGCACCATTCTTCCTGCATGCAGATGAGGTTGTGCCTGTGCCAGGAAATAAGTGCGACTTTGGTCTTGAAGCAAGTCCAAAGACAATCCATCCTGGGTGCGCAACCGTGTCATCACCATCTCGTCATAAAGCTCATCGTCCGTAAGAATCTCCTGCTGGTATGGCGGGAGGCCCTCGCCGGCTGTCACGTAAGCTTTTAGGTCAGAAAGGTTCCATCGTCGGGTGCGCTCACCGTCATAGGAGTGTGCTCCTGGGCCTACGCCCAGATAAGGAACACCTTGCCAATAGGAACTGTTGTGCCTGGAGAATTTCCCAGGCAAGGAGAAGTTGGAGATTTCGTAATGCAAAAATCCTGTCTCCCGAGTGGCATCCATAAGATGTTCATACATGCGCAAGGACAGTTCCTCATCCGTCTCCCTCACCTCACCCCTCTCAAGCATCCGAGCCAGTGGTGTGCCTTCCTCATAGGACAAGGCATAGGCACTGAGATGCTGTATGCCAAGCGACAAACCTTTCTGCACATCTGACTGCCATTGTTCCATGGTCTCTCCAGGCAAACCATATATAAGGTCGATGCTTACATTGTCAAAGCCATAGGCTTGAGCCCGCTCCACGGCACGAACGGCTTGCTCTGAGGTATGCCTCCGCCGAAGCAGAGTAAGCAGGGCATCATCAAAGGTCTGCACACCCATACTCAGACGATTGGCAGGAGTGTCTCTCATGACAGACAGCCATTCTGCAGTCACATCGTCGGGATTTGCCTCTATGGTCACTTCCGCGTCACTGTCAACGGAGTAAAGGGCAAACACCTCCTGCAGGATGGCGGCCAACATCTCTGGAGGCAACTGACTGGGAGTTCCGCCACCTATATATATAGAATGTACGCGCGCGAGGGAAAGTTCGTCTTTCCTCTGCCTGATTTCCTGTAACAGGGCAGAAACGTAGCGCGACTTCCACTCCACCCCCTCTGTGGTGGAATAGAAGTCGCAATATATGCATCGCCCTTTGCAGAAGGGGACGTGTATGTATATGCCTGCCACGGCTTCAGTCACGCATCTCTTGATAGGTAATCTCGTAGAAACAGGGATACACATTGCTGGTGGCATTGCTTGTTCCCTCGGAATGTGGGACGATGAGTCGCACCTTGGCAATTCCCTCATCATAATTCACCTGCCTACCCAATCGGATAAAAGAAAGAGGTTTAACCCACCCCGTGGGGACATTGACATCCTTGTAAGTCATATACATAGCACCGCCACCATTGATGGTGGTATTGAAACTGGCATTGAAGCTGCCATCATTGTTTGATACATCCAGAATCTCGGGATTGGTGTGCCAGTAGGGAACATCGTCACGTAATTGCAGACTGTCGCCCAAAATGTTATACTCAATAAAACGGCACAGGATTCGTTTCCTGTCACCGCTCTTCAGTTTTTCTCCCACTCCCTCTCGCACTATCTGCATGTACAGACCTGTACCAGAGAAGAGCACATACTCGTTCTTCTCCAGATTGGTGGTAGAATCCTGTGCATAAAACTGTGCTTCGGTGATGGGGTTTATCTTTCCCACGTGGCATATGGTATCGCCTTCCTCGTCCAAAATGGCCATATCGCGTTTCAGAAATGATTCTATGACCTTGCGTTCCCGCTTTTTCTGGTCGGCATAGGTATCGTCATCACTGCAAGAAGACAAGCACAGGGTGCCGGCAAGCAATGTCAGTACTATACAGATATATTTATTCATGTATCTTCTCATAAGTTCGTTCAATGGGGCAAAGTTACACAAAAATGGTCATTTCTCATCATCCAAGCATCCACAAAACGGGCGATAGGACTATTTTAGAAGATGAGCATAGGCCTGGAAGGCCTCTTCCACCTTCTTGACGGCTTGTTCCATGGAACACTCCAGCCTACCGCCACTGGCATTCTTATGACCTCCTCCTGCGAAGAATGCTGCTGCCATCTCATCGCAGGGAAAATCATCCACGCTCCTAAGACTCACCTTGACAATCCCTGCCTGCTCAGAGTCTTCGCTGAGAAACACACTCAGCCTCATGCCTGATATGGTCAAGGGCAGATTGACAAAGCCCTCGGTATCTCCCTGCTTGATGCCGAAGCGGGTACGCTCCTCATTGGTGAGCGTCATCACAGAAGCATGCAGATTGTTGTAAACCTTCAACTTAACATAGAGCATATAACCCTGCAATCTCAGACGAGCCGCAGTGCTACTCCAGAAGACATTGCGATAGATACGATCCTTGTCTATCCCATGCTGGAGCAAACGATACACGCACTCGAACACATCGGGACGGGATGAAGCATAAGTAAATGCGCCCGTGTCACACATCATCCCTGTGTAGAGACAAGTAGCCTCTTCAGGCGAGATCTTATCCAATTGGCCCATCTGATGCAGCAGGTGACACAGCACCTCACTGGTGGCACACATCTCCGGATGAGAGATGATGACATCGCAGAAGTCCTGCGGATGCAGATGATGATCTATCATCACCTTGGGGCACGGGGTGGCCAGCACTTCGCTCTCCAACTCACGCATGCGGTGAGCCACATTCAGGTCTGCCACGATAATCAGATTGGCCTGGCGAATGAGATTCTTTACAGCATCAGGACAACGGGAATAGATTTTGATATCCTGGGCTCCAGGAAGCCAATGCAGGAAATCAGGAAAGCGATTGGGCACCACCACGTCTGCATCCTTCCCCCATCGTCCCAGGAAATGCTTGATGGCCAAGGAAGAACCTACCGCATCACCATCGGGGCCCACATGAGCACAGATGACTATGCGTTCTGCCTCCTGCATCCACCTGCACACACTGTCGAGATGTTCCTCTGATATGACTTTCTTCATATATTCAGTATAAGAAGCCCGTGCTGGTACGCAACATGCCACGAGCAGAGATGCAAAGGTATGAATTTTTATCCGTATAGTGTATGAGAGCGAAAGGTATTCAGCGGAAAAGCCGTACCTTTGCGGGGAAAGAGAAAACAAGCAAGACAAACAACATGAAGCAGGATAAGTTGAGAATCGTATTCATGGGTACTCCCGAATTCGCTGTAGCATCACTCGAAGCCTTACTGGACAGCAAACATGAAATAGTGGGTGTGGTGACCATGCCCGACAAAGCCATAGGCCGCCACCATGAGGTCCTGCAAGCCAGTCCCGTGAAAGAATGCGCCCTCCGACACGGAATACCTGTGCTTCAGCCCGAGAAACTGAAGGACGAGGAATTCCTCACCGAACTGCGCTCGCTGAATGCAGACCTGCAGATAGTGGTTGCATTCAGAATGTTGCCCGAGGTGGTGTGGGCCATGCCCCGCTTAGGCACCTTCAACCTGCATGCTGCCCTGTTGCCCCAGTACCGTGGTGCCGCACCCATCAACTGGTCCATCATCCATGGTGACAGCATCACAGGTATAACAACATTCTGGCTTGACCACCAGATAGATACAGGAAGAATCATCTGCCAAGAGACTCTGCCCATAGGACCCGACGACTGTGCCGGTGATATCCACGACCGCATGATGGTGCAGGGCGCACAGTTGGTATGCCGCACTGCCGACATGATTGCCAGCGGAGAAGCTGAAGCGGTACCACAAGAACAGTTCATGACCGACGAACCGCTCCGTCCTGCTCCCAAAATCTTCAAGGAGACCTGCCAGATACGATGGAGCAATCTGAAGGTGCAGAGTGCTCACAACTTTGTACGTGGACTCAGTCCCTATCCCGCAGCTTGGACCACCATAGCTGAAGCAAAGGGAAAGCATACCATTCTGAAGGTATTCAAGACTCATGCCGAAGAATGTACGCACCACCTGCCAGCCGGCACATTGGAGACAGACGGGAAGAACTGGCTGCGAGTGGCCCTCACAGATGGATATCTGTATCTGGAAGAAATACAGCAGGCTGGGAAGAAGCGCATGTCAGTAACCGACTTCCTGCGTGGAGCACATATGGAAGATGCACGCCTCATAGAGGAGGAATAATCTCCCACGAGACTAAGAAAATCTGCACCATAGGGCAAAAAACAGACATAAATGTTTGCCTTTTCAAATTAAAATCCGAAATTTGCAGTATAGAGTTCAAACAATAGCACATACATAACTGATATTTAAAACATCGTTGCCTATAGAAACAAAGCTACTCCGAATCAAAACAGAACAACTGTAATGAACAATTTGAGTGCAATGACCGACCATGACCTGGCCGAGTTGTATGAGCAAGGCAACGATATAGCATTTGACGAACTGCTGCGTAGACATCAGGACTATGTGTACTCCTACATATTATTCGTCTGCAAGAATGAAGATACGGCACAGGACGTATTTCAGGATACCTTTATGCGTGCCATTATGGCCATAAGGAATCACAAATACCAAAAGACAGGCAAGTTCAGCGCATGGCTGGTACGCATTGCCCACAATCTGGCTATTGACCGTATGAGAAATGCCGATCCCGGAGTTACATTCTCACACGACGAGTTTCCACAGGCCGTGACCAACAGTCTGCATTTCAGCGAAAGCACAGTGGAGAATCGCATGATTGAGAACCAGGACATCGAAAGTCTGCGCTCACTGCTCGACTATCTGCCAGAGGTACAGCGTGAGGTGGTAATCATGAAATTCTACCAGGACCTCTCATTCCGAGAAATTGCAGAAAAGACCGGTGTGAGCATCAACACCTCATTGGGACGCATGCGCTACGCCCTCATCAATCTGCGCAAGCTCATCCAGCAACATCAGATGAGTCTGGTGGGATAAGCCCTGAAACGCAAACGTTTGCATCCCCACTTGTAAACGTTTGCATCCGCACTTGTAAACGTTTGCGTCCCCACTTGCAAACGTTTGCGTCCACGAACCCATATCTTGCCCCCATGTTTTTCTACAGAGCCAAATTTTGGGCAAAGGGTCACTCCATACAGGTCACTATAGTCCCCCCAGGGCATTTCTGCTGGTCCTACATTCTTCCTGTCCACTGATATTGGAAGAAACAAAAAAAAAAATCTAAGCCAGGAAGTACAATAATTTTCTGCATACATACGTTTTTAGTATAGAAGGCAGGCAATGAAGCCGCCTTAAAAATCAACATATGCCTATGCAACAAACATTACCTCTTCCTTACATTACGCCCGGTGCCGCCATCCTGGCACGGGTAAGACAATTTGCACGCACCTACAGGCCACAAGGCACAAACAATGAAAACCGCTAAGCAATGATTGTCTCTCCCTCACTTTTGTCGGCCAACTTCAGCAATCTGCAGGCTGACATGGAATGGATCAACAACAGCTGCGCTGACTGGTTGCACATAGATGTCATGGACGGTGTCTTCGTGCCCAATATCTCCTTCGGATTTCCTGTTCTGAAACATGTGGCCAAGTTGTGCAAGAAGCCCCTGGACGTACACCTGATGATAGTTCAGCCTGAGAAATTCATCCCTGAGGTGAAAGCCCTGGGAGCTTACATGATGAATGTTCATTACGAGGCATGCCCACACCTGCACAGAGTCATCGGACAGATTCACGAGGCAGGCATGAAGGCAGGAGTAACCCTGAACCCCGCCACACCCGTAGAACTGCTTCGTGATATCATCAACGATGTGGATATGGTTCTGCTCATGAGCGTAAACCCTGGATTTGGCGGACAGAAGTTCATCCCCAGCACCATCGGCAAGATGGAAAGGCTCAGAAGACTCATCCAGGAGACAGGGAGCAATGCCCTCATAGAAATAGACGGTGGAGTCAATCTGGAGACAGGACGCCTGCTGGCAAAATCAGGAGCTGATGTGCTGGTGGCTGGCAGTTACATCTTCGGAGCCCCCAATCCACAGGAAGCCTGCTCTCTGCTGAGCGCATTATGAGCATAGCACACCCACTCTGGTGGAGCCTCATCCTCCTGTCAGTTGGTATCACCATAGGTTTTTCTTACCCAAGCTTCTGGTTTCTGCCTGCGGCAATCATCGTATTGATAACGGCAACTACGGGTGCCATCCTGCGCAAAAACAACGGATGGCTTCTGCTGGCTTTCTGGTTCACGCTGGGAGCAGCACAATCCAGCATGGAAAGTCTCTTCCCCTTGCCATCCATGCCCGTATGGGAAACCGTCCACGACAAAGCAGAGATGCAGAGAACCCTATTGGAAAAACGTTTGCAGGAATCCGGTTTACAGGACGAATCCCTCTCCTTAGGGGCGGCCTTACTGTTAGGAAAACGGAATGGCATAAGCCGAGAATTACAACAGGCATATTCTGAGAGCGGAGCTGCTCACCTGCTGGCCCTTAGCGGACTGCATCTGGGGATACTGTACGGACTGCTTCACTTCCTGATTATCCGTCGTATCCGATTCTCACAATGGAAATGGTTTGCCCTGCCACCCCTCCTTTTACTCCTGTGGGGCTATGTGATACTGACGGGCATGCCCTTATCTCTGGTGCGAGCAGCAGTCATGTGTACAGTGGTGATGATTGCCACCTTATCCCAGCGGGCCACAGAGCCTCTGCATGCACTTTCCGTAAGTGCCATGGGCATATTGCTTGTGAGTCCCTCTTCTCTGCTGAGCATCAGTTTCCAGCTCTCCTTCTCTGCCGTCTTCTTCATCCTGGCCATCTGTTCCAGCCCAAAAACGAAACAGAATTTCATCAGCCGGATTCTGCAGTCGGTAAAGGTCTCGGCAGCAGCATGGATGGGCACAGCTCCATTGGCCGCATATTATTTTCACACCATCCCCTTGCTTTCCATTCCTATAAGCCTGATTCTCATCCCCATCACGACGGTCATCGTATACCTGTCAGCAGTCACTCTGCTCGTGCCATATCCCTTTTTGGGGACCTGCCTGAGCGCACTCATCTCCCTGCAGAACAAGGCTGTGACACTTGGTGCCAGCATACCGGGAGCAAGCATTGGCGCATTACAACCCAAGGTGTGGCAGATAGTCCTTGTGTACGCACTGTTTCTGATGGTCATCATCAGGATGAAAGGACGCAGACCGGCTTAGCAGACTGAAGCCAGGGTCAGGCATACCTGACAAGAAGGTCCTGCAAGAGACATCTCACCTGCAGATGCCATTTCATCATCAGTCAACAGAAAAATCGGAAAGCAACTGCCTATAGGCAGAGAGAACCGCACTCTTACGTATAAAGCCCACGAAGCGTCCTTCCTCGTCCACTACAGGAAGGGTCCAGGCACGTGTGCGGTCGAATGTGGAAACCACCACATCCATACCATCATTGACGGTAAGAAGTGCTTTGGGCTGAGTCATCAGTTGCGACACTCGGAATTCGCGGTACAGTTCCGTACGGAAAACGATATGCCTGATGTCATCCAGATAGACCGCCCCCACGAACTTCATCTGTCTGTTGACCACAGGAAACACATGATTGCGACTATTGCTGACCTGCGTGGCCACATCGCCAAGTGTCATGTCGGGATAGAGCACCTGATCATAATGCTGAATCACACTGTCCATACTCATCAGAGTGAGGATGGAACGGTCGGTATGATGCGTAAGCAACTCACCCCTCTGAGCCAAGCGCATGGCATAGATACTGTGAGGTTCAAAGGCCTTGATGGTCAGATATGCCACCACCGACACAATCATCAGAGGCATGAAGAGCGCATATCCGCCTGTAAGTTCCGCTATCAGGAATATACCAGTCAGAGGAGCATGCATCACACCACTCATAAGTCCACACATGCCCAGCATGGCAAAGTTGCGCACAGGAATAGGAATGCCCAGGAAATCATACGTATTCCACAAGCAGCTGAAGATAAATCCGCTCACGCATCCCAAGAACAGACTGGGAGCGAAGATACCGCCACACCCTCCGCCGCCGTTTGTGGCTGTAGAGGCAAAGACCTTGAACATCACCACAAGGAACAGATATACAAGCAGATGTTCGCTACCATAGAAGAGAGACCTGTTCATGGCCATGTCCCATTCACTTTGTCCGGTACCATTGAGCAGAAGCGTAATCAGGTCATAACCTTCACCATAGAGCGAGGGGAACAAGTATATGAGTGTGCTGAGCATCAGGCCTCCAAGGGCCAGACGACTGTAAGACCCATGCAAACGACGGAAGACACCTTCCAGGGAATTCATCATGCGTGTGAAATAGAGGGAGACGAGACCACACACCACACCCAAAAGCAGGTAGGCAGGAACCCTACTTACAGCAAAGGTATCCTGCAGATGGAACTCAAAGATGGGAGTGGAACCGGATACGGCAAAAGTAAGAGCCGCTGCCGTGACACTACTCACAAGCAGAGGAAGAAGACTCGTCATGGTAAGGTCTATCATCAAGACCTCCAGCACAAAGACAAGGCCTGCTATGGGAGCCTTGAAGATGCCTGCCACAGCACCCGCTGCACCACATCCCACAAGCAACATCATCTGCCGGGCAGACAAGCGGAACACCCTGCCCAGAGTGCTACCGATGGCACTGCCAGTGAGCACAATGGGAGCCTCTGCACCCACCGATCCTCCAAATCCGATGGTGATGGCACTGGCCACCACAGAAGTCCATGTGTTATGCGAACGTATGAGGCTCTGCTTGCGAGCTATGGCAAACAGAATCTTGGTCACACCATGACTGATGTCATCGCGAACAACATAGCGCACGAAGAGCATGGTAAGCCATATACCTACCACAGGATACACCAGATAAAGCCAGTTGGCTCCGTAAATCACAAACTCATGGGTAAGGAGTCCTTCTATCTGACCAATAAGCCACTTCAAGAGAAGTCCTGCACAGGCTGTAAAGATACCCACAAACAGACTAATGAAGAGAAGAAACTGGTTGTCACTCACATGACGCCTGCGCCATCTGAGGGCCCATGCCATGGCATTGCGAACCTTGATATTCCTGTTTACCTTATCCATCCTGTTCCTTATTTTTGTTTGTGCTTGTGTAGAGGTCTGATGCTGTCTGTCCTGATGCACTCCAGAGAAAAGGTCACTTGCGAATAATCTGCACCCTTCCATCCAGTCCCAGCTTGATAATCTGACTGGGGGTGGCCTTGCTCAAATCATTCTGACGGGACTTCATCACATAGTCCACGCCAGCAATTATCTCGGGAGAGATTTCTGTGAAATTGGCAGGTGAGGGTTCTCCGCTGATATTTGCGCTTGTGCTCACCACCGCTTTCTGGAACCTATAACAGAGTTCGTGACTGATTCTCTCCTGTGTGACACGAAGGCCCACACTGCCGTCCTCTGCTATAAGCCGGGGAGCCAGGTTGCATGCCTCGTCCAGGATGAGGGTGAGAGGCTTGGTGGCATACTCTATCAGGTCCCATGCCACATCGGGCACTCTGAACACGTATTTCTGAAGGCGGTTGGCACTGTCCACAAGACAGATAAGAGCCTTACTGTCTGCCCTCCGTTTCAGTTGATACACACGTTCCACAGCCTTGCTGTTGCCAGCATCGCAGCCAATGCCCCAGATGGTATCCGTAGGATAAAGGATAAGTCCGCCAGAGCGCAATGTCTCCACTGCCTTCTGGATATCCTCTGCTATTTCTTTCTGTGTCATAATACAATAATATATGTCAAGCCCTTGCCCAGCGGGAGAAGAGGTGTAGTAGTATCAGTCTTTACATCCTTAGGGGCACAGAGGTCCTAAAACTCGCTCGTGAAATGGAACTTCAGATGCTTGAAGTCCTGTTGTGCCATGGTAAGTACATATCCGGAATCTGCCAGGAAGACGTCTCTTCCTTCCCGGTCACTGGCCATATACTGGTACTTGCGTTTCTTGAAGTGTTCCAGTTCATCCTCAAATCCCGGTTCGCACTCCACCCAGCATGCCTTGTAGAGACTTACTGGTTCCCAACGGCATTTGGCTCCATATTCGTTCTCGAGACGATACTGAATGACCTCAAACTGCAGTTGTCCCACGGTACCTATGAGTTTGCGTCCGTTGAACTGATTGATAAAGAGCTGAGCCACTCCCTCGTCCATCAATTGTCCTATACCCTTCTCCAGCTGCTTGGTCTTCATGGGATCGGCATTCTCAATGTATTTGAACATCTCGGGCGAGAACGAAGGCAGTCCCTTATAGTGCAGCACTTCTCCCTCCGTCAGGGTGTCTCCTATCTTGAAGATGCCATTGTCCGGCAAGCCTACGATATCTCCTGGCCAAGCCTCATCGATGGTCTCCTTACGCTGAGCCATAAATTGGGTTGGACTGCTGAAGCGCACGGTCTTACCCAAGCGCTGATGCTGATAGGGAGCATTGCGCACAAACTTTCCGGAACAGACCTTGCAAAAGGCGATACAACTGCGATGGTTGGGATCGATGTTGGCTGTTATCTTGAAGATAAAACCGCTGAACTTAGGTTCTTCCGGACTGACCACACGTTCCACTGCCTGTACGGGGCGTGGGCAGGGAGCTATCTGCACGAAACAGTCGAGCAACTCCTGCACACCAAAATTATTCAAGGCCGAGCCGAAGAAGACGGGAGCCACCTCTGCAGAAAGATACTTCTCAACGGAGAATTCTGGATAGACACCGTCGATGAGTTCCAAATCATCTCTCAGTTTGGCAGCATCCTCCTCGCCTACATGTTCCTCCAGCTGCATTCCTTGAATGTCCACCTCCACCTTTTCCGTAACCTTCTGTTTGTCGGGAGTGAAGAGATTGAGACTGCGCTCAAAGATATTGTACACGCCCTTGAAGCGCATGCCCTGGTTGATGGGCCATGAGAGCGGACGGACGGCTATCTGCAGTTCCTCTTCCAGTTCGTCCAGGAGGTCAAAGGGGTCACGTCCCTCTCGGTCCATCTTATTGACGTAAATGATGACAGGTGTCTTCCTCATCCGGCACACATTCATCAGTTTACGGGTCTGAGCCTCCACACCTTTGGCACAGTCTACCACGATGATGGCACTGTCCACGGCCGTAAGTGTACGGAACGTATCCTCGGCAAAATCCTGGTGACCAGGAGTGTCCAGGATATTGACCTTGTATCCTTGGTATTCAAACTCCATCACACTGGTGGTCACCGATATTCCGCGCTGCTTCTCTATCTCCATCCAGTCGCTGGTGGCTGTCTTGCGTATCTTGTTGCTCTTTACGGCTCCTGCCACCTGTATCTGTCCTCCGAAGAGGAGGAGTTTTTCGGTAAGAGTGGTCTTACCTGCATCGGGATGCGATATGATGGCAAAGGTGCGCCGTCTTTCTATTTCTTGATTCATGAATCTTACTTATATAGCCTGTTTCTATTGGTTATTCCCAAAGTTAATTCTGTGGTTCACGATAATACTTGCCCAACATCTCCATCAGTTGTGCCACAGGTTGCAGTCCCCTGCGTGTTTCCTCTGACACCTGCTGATGTCGCATCTCCAGGACGCTCAGTCCGTAGATGGCATCCATGCAGTTCTCCACCTCTGTCTTCTCCTTTCCACCCCTTGATCGGAGTTCCACCAGCATGGGCAAAGCTTGATAATATAGTTTCTCATAAGGAGCATGCTCATGAGTGGCAAGCAGCTCCTGATGTCTGTCCTCCAGGAGGGTGAGTGTGGCACGTACCACCTGCACATGTCCGTGTTCCTGGCATTCCTCATCCTTCATCATCTGTATCAGAGCGGCATACCATTCGTAAGCCTTGGCCATCTGGTCTTCATCGTAGCCGAATCTCACCAGATAATCTTCCCTGATGCGTTCTGCATTCATCTGATATGCACGGATGACATCCTCCACCTGATACATATATATCAGATATGCAGTCACATTTTGCCTTCTGAGTTTTTCTGCTATATACATTATCCCTAACGAATATATATATTAAGTATGAACACGTCAAGTAAGAAGAACACACACCTGGACGCAGATGCTATATCGTTCGCATCAGCAATCCATAAGCGAGTCCGCCCAAGGCCACCAGTATGACCATAATCCCCAGGATGCGATTCAAGAGGCGCACCTTATCCATACTGAATCTGTTACGCAGGCGATGAAGCACCTTGGTGAGCATATACCACCAGAGAAGAGCTCCCGCCACCAGTCCCACATAGCCTGCCAAGAGGTCATGCACATGTCCGTTGGGTACGAACCCGAATCGTGCAAACAACACCAGGAAGAACACTATGATAAGAGGGTTGCTGCCTGTAACCAGGAAACCTGTGAGCATATTATGTGCCATCGAACCCACCTTTCCACTCGGACGCACGGCGGGCGCAGGCTTGCTCATGCAGAAATAGATACCAAAAAGTATCAGGACCACACTGCCCAGTAGCCGAAGCCAACGTACAGCCCACGGACTCTCGGCAAAGCTCATGGCAAATCCCATGAACAGGCCAGTAAGCAACGCGTATACAAAATCACTTATTACGGCTCCCACACCAGTGACAAATCCGTAACTACGTCCCTTCAAGAGCGTTCTCTGAACCACGAGAACACCCACAGGACCCATAGGGGCACTGGCTAGAATGCCTATCAGCATACCCTTAACCAGCATCACCATCATATTTAGTATATCAGCACCTATCATATGGAATCGCAAATTTCGGACTTTTTTCCTTATTTCTGTTGTTTTTTCCGCGGAAATGTATCATTCCATGGAGTATTTTAGTTACCTTTGTAGAGAGAGAAAAGAAAAGAAAACAAAAACAGAAACTCATCGTACAAACGACAATGGACAAATTAAAACCCTATGTTATCGGTGTGGACCTGGGAGGTACCAATACCGTATTTGGAATTGTAAGTGCACGCGGAGAGGTGGTTGCACAGGACTCTATCAAGACAAAACAGTACAAAACTGCCGAAGAATTTGTTGAGGCTGGACTCACATGTCTGCGTCCCCTGGTGGAGCAGATTGGTGGCATCGACCAAATTCAAGGTATGGGCATAGGTGCTCCCAATGGCAACTATTACAATGGAACCATTGAGTTCGCTCCCAATCTGCCATGGGCACACGAGGGTGTAATTCCCTTGGCAAAGATGTTCTCTGACGAACTTGATATCCCTGTGAAGCTGACCAACGATGCCAACGCTGCTGCCATGGGCGAGATGACCTACGGTGCAGCACGCGGACTGAAGAATTTCATCGTCATCACACTGGGCACAGGTGTGGGTTCGGGTATCGTCATCAACGGACAACTCGTATACGGAAGTGATGGATTTGCCGGTGAGCTGGGACACGTGATCATGGACCGCAGAGTGGAGGCACGCCCCTGTGGATGCGGACGCAGAGGATGTCTGGAGGCTTACTGTTCGGCAAGCGGCGTGGCTGCCACTGCACGTGAGATACTGGCAAAGACCGACCGCCCCTCACTCTTGCGCGAGAAACCTGCCGAGGAGCTGGAATCCCTCGACGTAGCCATCGCAGCAGGCAAGGGCGACGAGCTGGCCAAGGAAATCTTCGAATTCACAGGTAAGATGCTTGGTGAGGCTTGTGCTGACTTTGCTGCATTCTCATCTCCCGAGGCATTCATCTTCTTCGGAGGACTGTGCAAGGCAGGAGATCTCATCATGGACCCCATCAAGGAAGCCTATGATGCCACTGTCCTGAAGATATTCAAGGGCAAGGCCAAGTTCCTGGTAAGCAGCTTGATGAATGCCAATGCTGCTGTTCTGGGTGCAAGCGCACTCGGATGGGAAGTCTGATATCACGATTAAAACTGAATGGGACAGGAGGCAAGCACTTATCACAGGTGCTTACCTCCTGTTTTTCATATGTACGGCACAGAGGAGAAACATGGGCTCTGTGGAAATTTCCTGGGAAAGGAGTCCCTGCGTCGGACCTCCCTACATAAGAATCGTCATTTCATGGCACGATACCATCATTTCCTGACTTCATCACTTTTGTTCGCCATTAGATGGCGAACAATGATAATCAG
>SAMEA3663036__coassemble_391_pt1 | contig 21044 bp, 35 predicted proteins | sample SAMEA3663036__metabat2_high_PE_022 | metagenome-assembled genome bin SAMEA3663036 (sample SAMEA3663036) | pig gut metagenome | biome: pig gut; feature: pig-associated habitat; material: faeces | place: France | collected 2012
TATATTAGCGTGGAGGATGCAGTGCACTGCAAGGACGGATGCAGTGCACTGCGTGGACGGTTGCACTGCACTGCAGAGGCGGTTGCAGTGCACTGCGTCTGAGACGGGCAAAAGGGGCACAGAAATCGCCAGTCCTATTCTGGACAAGAGAAAAGGGTGGAGAGACACACCCCATGCGGGTCACTGTAGCCCCCAGGAAATTTCCGCTGAGCTGATATTTCCACTGAGCCATCCTCTCTCCCTGATTTATCTGGTGAGCCAGATTCATGACGGGTGTGGTGTCGGAAGACGGGAACGGATACCTGCCGCTAAGGATGAAGCAGCATCAGCGGGGGCAGCCAAGGCTTTTTATACCACTTAAAGTCAGGTCCTTTATACTAAAATATGGACTGAAGAGGTTATTATATAAGAAACCTATATTATCGGAATATGAAAAACGGACGTTTACTGCTATTCACCTTGGCCTTGTCTCTTGTGCCAGGCTTGTCCTATAGCCAGAAATCCATGCAGAGTGTCAAACTGATTAATCAGGTGGATTTTGCCCATGTGCATATCAATGATGCCTTTTGGTCGCCTCGTCTGGCCCGGCATCTCGAGACCACTCTGCCTGTGTGTATAGACCAGATAGAGAACAAGACGGGCAGGATACGCAATTTCGAGCGTGCAGCTCAGGGCGAGGGAGAGCATAGCGGCATCTTCTTCGATGATTCGGACGTATATAAGGCTATGGAGGGCATGGCTTATGCTTTGGCTACTCATCGCGATGCCAAGTTGGAGGCCAAACTGGATGAATGGGTGGACAAGATAGCCGCAGCCCAGCAGCCAGATGGATACATCAACACGTATTATACGCTCACGGGACTGAGAAACCGCTGGACGGATATGGACAAGCATGAGATGTACTGCGCAGGACACCTGATAGAGGCCGGTGTGGCCTATTATCAGGCTACGGGCAAACGTAAGTTGATGGATGTGGGAATGCGTATGGCAGACCATGCGATGTCGCTCTTCGATGTGGGTAAGGGACATTGGGTGCCCGGGCACGAGGAGATAGAATTGGCCTTGGTGAAATTGTCTTTGGCAACGGGAGACCGACGCTATCTGGATTTTGCCCATCACTTGCTGGAACAGCGTGGTCATGGCTATGGGTCAACAGGTGTTGCAGGACAATGGAACCCTCATTACTATCAGGATGGAAAGCCCGTGAGTGAACTCTCTGTGATAAGCGGACATGCCGTCAGATCCATGTATCTCTTTACTGGTATGGCAGATGTGGCAGCTCTGGACTCCACCACATCTTACGTGGAGGCCCTTGACCGCTTGTGGAACAACGTGGTGGGTGCCAGGATGTATGTTACAGGCGGAGTGGGTTCGTCCCGTCATAACGAAGGGTTTACCGAAGACTATGATTTGCCAAACAAGGAGGCCTACTGTGAGACATGTGCTTCGGTGGGTATGGTTTTCTGGAATCAGCGTATGAATCAGTTTACGGGTGATGCTAAGTATGCCGACGTGATGGAACGCTCCATGTACAACGGAGCTCTGGCTGGTATCTCCTTGCAGGGAGACAAGTTCTTCTACGTGAACCCGCTGGAGTCGGATGGCAATCATCATCGCCAGGAGTGGTACGGCTGTGCTTGCTGTCCCAGTCAGATTTCGCGCTTCCTGCCTTCCATAGGCAATTATATCTATGGCACGTCCCAGGATGCCGTGTATGTCAATCTCTTTATTTCCGGAACCGCCGAAGTCCAGGCAGGGAACGAGATTCTCAGACTGACCCAGAAGACCACGTACCCGTGGAATGGAGATGTACGCATAACGGTGGAGTCGGAAGCCTCCATTTCCCAGGCATTGAAAATACGTATACCTGCATGGTGTGACCAGTATAAGTTGAAGGTGAATGGAAAGACATTCTCTGCAGAGCCCCAAAAAGGATATGTCACCATAGAGCCAGATGGCCGGAACCGGGTGGAGGTGATGCTGAATATGGACATGACGGTAAAGGTGGTTGCCGCAGATCCGCGCGTGAAAGCCAACATGGGCAAGCGTGCCATCCAGCGTGGCCCCCTGGTATATTGTATGGAGGAAGTGGACAATAGGGACCTTTATGTATCGGCTCAGTTGAATAGCCAAACCAAGTTTACCAGCAAGTTCCAACCAAGCCTGCTGGGAGGCGTGGTGGAAGTGACAGCCAGGGCTACACCAGGCACTCTGCGCTTCATACCCTATTATGCTTGGGACAACAGAGAAGCAGGAAAGATGAAGGTATGGGTGGACTATAAGGAATAGGATTGCGACCTTCGGCGAATAGCGGCACCCCAGGATTCTCTTGTAGTCCTCCAGGGGTGCCGCTGCCGTTATCCCATCATCAATACCTACATCAGGGAAAACATCTCTTTGGCTTTCTCTTCATCCACGGATCTTCTTCCCGAATGGCTTCTCCCTCTCACGGAGACAAATATAATATGTTCGCGCGCATGCGCGTATGCGTATTATATATATAAGGTATGTGAAGCGCCTGCTTAGCCCTTCGGCATGAGTCTTGAATGCTTCGTAATCGTGTTGAGCTCCGCATCTCAGATTAACGATTCGGAATGCCATTCGTGTGGGACTGGGGGAATCTGCTTGTGGGCATCAGGATAATCCGTTTTGTCAAAGGAAATATTCCTCATGGAAGTTTCCTTCCTTGTTCTCATTCTTAGGGCTCTTTCTATGCCGAGCCGACAACTTTATCTGGATGGCTTTCCTTCTGATACCTTCCCCCTCGGGCTCCCACTGCTGGTCCGTGTATCTGGAGATGAGATATTTTTGAGGTTCGATTATGTGAATTTCATTGAACAACAATAATTTTAGTGGAAAAATATGTGTAGAAAGGAGGAAAATTTGTACCTTTGCACCCCGAATGGGCATACTATACCCGTTCGTAAACTATATCAGACATATAATATATACAATAATAAATAAAAGAAAACGAAATGCCTACAATTCAGCAATTGGTAAGAAAAGGCCGTACTGTATTGGTGGACAAGAGCAAGAGCCCCGCTCTGGACAACTGCCCTCAGCGTCGTGGAGTCTGTGTTCGTGTGTACACCACTACACCTAAGAAGCCTAATTCTGCGATGAGAAAAGTCGCTCGTGTACGTCTGACCAACTCCAAGGAGGTCAACAGTTACATCCCCGGAGAGGGTCACAACCTGCAGGAACACAGCATCGTACTGGTGCGCGGTGGTCGTGTGAAGGACCTTCCTGGTGTACGTTACCACATCGTACGTGGTACACTGGATACTGCTGGTGTTGCCAACAGAACCCAGCGTCGCAGTAAGTATGGCGCAAAGCGTCCTAAGGCTGCCAAGAAGTAATCGTTGAGGAACGACAGACAAGAAAACTTTAACTTTGTTTTTGGTTGTAGACTAAGGTTGAGTAAATCTCCCAGCGGGGAGTATTGAAGAACGCAAGAATGCAGCCCTGAACACAAAAACAAATCAAAACAATGCGTAAAGCTAAACCAAAGAAGCGTTTGGTGCTTCCCGATCCCGTTTACGGAGACGTGAAGGTATCCAAATTTGTTAACCATCTGATGTATGATGGTAAGAAGAGCATCTCTTATGAGATTTTCTATGGTGCTCTTGAGATTGTGAAGAACAAGATGGCCAACGAGGAGAAGGATTCTCTGACCATTTGGAAAGAGGCTCTCGACAAGATCACTCCTCAGGTAGAGGTAAAGAGCCGCCGTATCGGTGGTGCTACCTTCCAGGTGCCAACAGAAATTCGCCCTGACCGTAAAGAAAGTGTGTCCATGAAGAACATGATTGCCTTCGCACGTAAGCGTGGTGGTAAGACTATGGCCGATAAGTTGGCTGCTGAGATCATGGATGCTTATAATGAGCAAGGTGGAGCCTTCAAGCGTAAGGAGGACATGCATCGCATGGCCGAGGCTAACCGTGCATTCGCTCACTTCCGTTTCTAATTCATAGATGTTCATAAAATGGCAAAGCAAGATCTTCATTTGACCCGTAACTTCGGCATTATGGCGCATATTGACGCCGGTAAGACAACCACGTCGGAGCGTATCCTTTTCTATACAGGAAAGACTCATAAGATCGGAGAGGTGCATGAGGGCGCAGCCACCATGGACTGGATGGAGCAGGAGCAGGAGCGTGGTATTACCATCACATCTGCTGCTACTACTGCCTACTGGAAGTATAATGATCAAAAGTATAAGTTCAACCTGATTGACACACCGGGACACGTGGATTTTACTGCAGAGGTGGAGCGCTCTTTGCGAGTTCTCGATGGTGCAGTGGCCACTTATTGTGCTGTGGGTGGCGTGGAGCCTCAGTCTGAGACTGTATGGCGTCAGGCTGACAAGTACAACGTACCCCGTATCGGTTATGTGAACAAGATGGACCGCTCTGGTGCCGACTTCTTTGAAGTTGTTCGCCAGATGAAGGATGTCCTGGGTGCCAACCCCGTGGTTCTGGCTGTGCCCATCGGTGCAGAGGAGAACTTCAAGGGCATCGTTGACCTGCTTCGTATGAAGGCCATCCTGTGGCATGACGAGACCATGGGCGCAGATTATGATATCGAGGACATTCCCGCCGATATGCAGGCTGAGTGCGACGAATGGCGCGCCAAGCTCATTGAGCAGGCTGCTGAGCAGGATGAGGCTCTCATGGAGAAGTACTTTGAGGATCCCGACTCCATCACCAGCGAGGAGATCGTGGCCGCTATCCGTAAGGGTACCCTCTCTCTGGATATCGTTCCCATGACCTGTGGCTCTTCGTTCAAGAACAAGGGCGTACAGACTCTGCTCGACTATGTGTGCATGTTCCTTCCCTCACCCCTGGATACTCCCAATATCGTAGGTAAGAATCCTGATACCGGTGAAGAGGAAGACCGCATTCCCAGCGAGGATGAGAAGACAGCTGCATTGGTGTTCAAGATTGCCACCGATCCCTATATGGGTCGTCTGACCTTCTTCCGCGTTTACTCCGGTAAGATAGAGTCTGGCTCTTATACTTACAATGTTCGCTCTGGCAAGAAGGAGCGCGTGAGCCGTCTCTTCCAGATGCACTCCAATCACCAGAATCCCGTAGACGAGATCAGTGCAGGTGATATCGGTGCAGGTGTAGGATTCAAGGATATCCGTACTGGTGATACCTTGGCCGACGAGGATGCACCCATCGTGCTGGAGTCTATGGACTTCCCCGATCCCGTAATCGGTATCGCCGTTGAGCCCAAGACTCAGAAGGATCTGGACAAGTTGAGCAATGGCTTGGCTAAGTTGGCTGAGGAGGATCCCACCTTTACTGTTCGCACCGATGAGCAGAGCGGTCAGACCGTGATTTCCGGTATGGGTGAGCTTCACCTGGATATCATCATCGACCGTCTGAAGCGCGAGTTCAAGGTAGAATGTAACCAGGGTAAGCCTCAGGTTAACTACAAGGAGGCTGTTACTACCACTGTCAACCATCGTGAGGTTTACAAGAAGCAGTCTGGTGGTCGTGGTAAGTTCGCTGATATCATTGTTAATCTGGGTCCCGTTGACGAGGATTTCAAGGAGGGTGGCCTGCAGTTCCTCAACAAGGTTACTGGCGGTAACATTCCCAAGGAATTCATCCCCTCTGTTCAGAAAGGCTTTGAGAATGCCATGAAGAATGGTGTGCTGGGTGGCTTCCCCATGGATAGCCTCAAGGTGGAACTCCTGGACGGTAGCTTCCATCCCGTGGACTCTGACCAGTTGTCATTCGAACTGGCTGCCCAGATGGCTTACAAGGCATGCTGTGCCAAGGCAAAGCCCGTGCTGATGGAGCCCATCATGCGCCTCGAAGTGGTTACTCCCGAAGAGAACATGGGTGATGTGATTGGTGACTTGAACAAGCGTCGTGGTCAGGTAGAGGGTATGGATACCACTCGCACAGGTGCACGTCTGGTGAAGGCAATGGTACCACTGGCTGAGATGTTCGGATATGTGACCGCACTGCGTACCATCACCTCTGGTCGTGCTACAAGTTCCATGACTTATGATCATCATGCACCCGTAAGCTCAAGCATCGCCAAGAGCGTGCTCGAAGAGATTAAGGGTCGCGTAGATCTGGTGTAATCAGCAATATATAAAGAAAAGGATAAGGGGAGTGGGTTCGTAAGCGAATGACTCTTTACGAACTACTCTCCCCCTATAATCAACAATAACAATAAGAATCAAAAATGAGTCAGAAAATCAGAATCAAACTGAAGTCTTATGACCACAATCTGGTGGATAAGTCTGCAGAGAAAATCGTGAAGACCGTAAAGGTGACTGGTGCTATCGTAAGTGGCCCCATACCCCTGCCCACTCGCAAGAGAATCTTCACAGTAAACCGTTCTACCTTCGTCAACAAGAAGAGCCGCGAACAGTTTGAGTTGAATTCCTACAAGCGTCTTATTGACATCTACAGCTCAACAGAAAAGACTGTGGACGCACTCATGAAGCTCGAACTGCCCAGTGGCGTTGAGGTGGAAATCAAGGTGTAATATTTCAAGTGATTTAATTAATAATAAGAGAAATGCCAGGATTATTAGGAAAGAAAATCGGAATGACTTCCGTTTTCAGTGCCGAGGGTAAGAATGTACCATGCACTGTTATCGAATTGGGTCCTTGTGTTGTCACTCAGGTGAAGAGCGTAGAGAAGGATGGCTATAATGCCGTTCAGCTTGGATTCGCTGACGCTAAGGAGAAGAACGTATCTGCTCCTCTGAAGGGTCACTTTGCCAAGGCTGGTGTGACACCCAAGAGACACTTGGCCGAGTTCACAGGTTTTACGCAGGAGTTGAATCTGGGTGATACAATCACCGTTGACCTCTTTGCCGACGCTACTTATGTGGATGTTATTGCAACTTCCAAGGGACATGGTTTCCAGGGCGTAGTGAAGCGTCACGGCTTTGGTGGCGTAGGCCAGAGCACTCACGGTCAGGATGACCGTCTGCGCAAGCCCGGTTCTATCGGTGCCTGCTCTTATCCCGCTAAGGTGTTCAAGGGTATGCGCATGGGTGGACAGATGGGTTGCGACCGTGTTACCACACATAATCTGCAAGTGTTAAAGGTTATCCCCGAGCACAATCTGCTTCTCATCAAGGGCAGTGTTCCCGGATACAAAGGTTCAATCGTAAGCGTAATTAAGTAATGGAAGTTAGTGTATTGAATATTCAGGGTCAGGAGACTGGTCGCAAGGTCTCTCTGAACGATGCTGTATATGGCATTACCCCCAACGACCATGCTATCTATCTCGACGTGAAGTTGCTGCTTGCTAACCAGCGTCAGGGTACAGCCAAGTCAAAGGAAAGAAGCGAGGTGAGTGGTTCTACACGTAAGCTGGGTCGCCAGAAAGGTGGTGGCGGTGCACGTCGTGGTGATATCAATTCTCCTGTGCTCATTGGCGGTGGTCGAGTTTTTGGTCCCAAGCCCAGAAACTATAGCTTCAAGCTCAACAAGAAGGAGCGCATTCTGGCTCGTAAGTCAGCTCTTTCTTACAAGGCTCAAGAAAATGCCATTGTGGTTGTTGAGGACTTCAGTTTTGAGGCTCCAAAGACAAAATCTATGGTTGAAATCTTAAATAATCTTAAAGTTGCTGGTAAGAAGGTCCTCTTCGTTATGCCAAGTAACGATAAGTTTGTAAATTTGTCCGCTCGTAACTTGGAGCGTATCAATGTTATACCTGCAGCTGCACTGAACACCTACAAGGTGCTCAATGCCGATGTGCTTGTTATGGCAGAGGGTGCGCTTAATGTTGTTGATGCTAATTTGAACAAATAAAGAGTCGAAGCTACTATTATGGGATATATCATAAAGCCGCTGGTCACTGAGAAGATGACCGCAATCACAGAGAAGCAGAACAAGTTCGGCTTCATTGTGCGTCCTGATGCCAATAAGGTTGAGATTAAGAAGGAAGTGGAGGCTCTCTACAATGTGACTGTCACTGCTGTAAATACATGTGTTTACGCTGGCAAGAACAAGAGCCGCTATACGCGCTCTGGCCTCCTCAAGGGCCGCACCAACGCTTTCAAGAAGGCCATCGTGACCCTCAAGGAAGGCGATGTTATTGATTTCTATAGCAACATTTAAAATATAAAATGGCAGTACGTAAATTTAAGCCCACTACTCCGGGCCAAAGACACAAAATTATAGGTACCTTCGAGGAAATTACTGCATCGGTACCTGAGAAGTCTCTCGTTTACGGTAAGCGTTCCACTGGTGGTCGTAACCATTCTGGTAAGATGACCATGCGTTACATCGGTGGTGGCCACAAGAAGAAGTTCCGTTTTGTGGATTTCCGTCGCGAGAAGGATGGTGTGCCTGCTGTCGTAAAGACAATCGAGTATGATCCGAACCGTTCGGCTCGTATCGCTCTGTTGTATTACGCAGACGGTGAAAAACGTTATATTATTGCTCCCAACGGATTGAAAGTAGGTGCCACTGTGGTTAGTGGTCCCGACGCTGCACCTGAGGTGGGTAATGCTCTGCCTCTGCAGAACATTCCCGTGGGTACAGTTATCCACAACATCGAGCTTCGTCCTGGTCAGGGCGCACTCCTTGTTCGTTCCGCTGGTAACTTTGCTCAGCTTACTTCCCGTGAGGGTCGTTACTGCGTGATTAAGTTGCCCTCTGGCGAAACACGCCAGATACTCAGTGCCTGCAAGGCCACTGTTGGTAGCGTAGGTAACTCTGATCATGCTCTGGAGAGTTCAGGTAAGGCTGGACGCTCTCGTTGGTTGGGACGTCGTCCTCACAACCGTGGTGTTGTCATGAATCCTCATGATCATCCCATGGGTGGTGGTGAAGGTCGTCAGTCTGGTGGACATCCTCGCTCACGCAAGGGCCTGTATGCTAAGGGACTCAAGACTCGTGCTCCCAAGAAGCAGTCCAACAAGTATATTATCGAAAGATGCAATAAGTAACCTTAAAGTCAGCTAGAGTAAATATGAGTCGTTCATTGAAGAAAGGTCCGTATATTGAAGTCAAGCTCGAGAAGAGAATTCTTGCCATGAATGAAAGTGGTAAGAAGAATGTCGTAAAGACATGGTCTCGCGCATCTATGATTTCTCCCGATTTCGTGGGACATACGGTAGCCGTTCATAACGGAAATAAGTTTATTCCTGTTTACGTTACAGAAAACATGGTAGGACACAAGTTGGGCGAATTCGCTCCCACTCGTAAGTTCGGTGGCCATGCTGGTAACAAGAAGAAGTAAGCAGGCGTCAATCGTTAAAATAAGAGTAATAATATAATGGGAAAGAGAAAAAGATTAGCTGCCGACAGTAGAAAGGAAGCACGCAAGGCTGTTAGTTTTGCCAAGTTGCGGAACGTGCCTTCTTCTCCCCGCAAGATGAGATATGTGGTTGACTTGGTTCGCGGTATGGAGGTGAACAGGGCACTTGGAACTCTGAAGTTCTGTGTCAAGGCTGCAAGTGCAGATGTTGAGAAGCTTCTTCGCTCTGCAATAGCAAACTGGGAGCAGAAGCATGAGCGTAAGGCTGAGAATGGAGAACTCTACATCACAAAGATTTTTGTGGATGAGGGTACTACTCTCAAGCGTATGAGACCAGCACCTCAGGGACGCGGTTACAGAATCCGCAAGCGTTCAAATCACGTGACTTTGTTCGTCGACACTAAGAATGATTAAGATTAGAAGAGTATGGGACAGAAAGTAAATCCTATAAGTAACCGTCTGGGCATCGTTCGCGGTTGGGACTCCAATTGGTATGGTGGCAAGAACTTCGGTGATTCTATCCTCGAGGATAGCAAGATCCGTACGTACTTGAACGCTCGTCTTGGTGATGCCAGCATCTCAAGAATAGTTATAGAGCGTACCCTGAGAATGGTGACTATCACTGTTTGTACAGCTCGTCCAGGTCTTATTATCGGTAAGGGTGGCGAAAAGGTAGACAACCTGAAAGAAGAGTTGAAGAAACTCACTGACAAGGATGTACAGATTAACATCTTTGAGGTAAAGAAGCCCGAACTTGATGCTGTGATTGTTGCTAACAACATTGCCCGTCAGGTGGAAGGTAAAATCGCTTACCGCCGTGCCATCAAGATGGCTGTGGCTAACACAATGAGAGCTGGTGCCGAGGGTATCAAGGTGCTTATCAGCGGACGTCTGAATGGTGCCGAAATTGCTCGCTCTGAAATGTTTAAGGAGGGTCGTACTCCTCTGCATACACTCCGCGCAGACATCGACTATTGTCAGACAGAGGCTCTGACCAAGGTGGGTCTGCTGGGTATCAAGGTGTGGATTTGCCGTGGTGAAGTGTATGGCAAGAAGGATCTGGCTCCTAATTTCACACAGCAGAAGGAGAGCGGACGCAATTATGGCAACAATGGAGGTAAGAACTTCCGCCGTAAGAGAAACAATAATCGCTAAAAACTCGGATTATTATGTTACAACCAAAAAGAACCAAATATAGAAGACCGCAAAAAGGTCGTTGCAAAGGTAATGCCATGCGTGGCAACCAGCTTGCTTTCGGATCTTTCGGAATCAAGTCTTTGGATACGCACTGGATTACCGCTCGCCAGATTGAGGCCGCCCGTGTGGCTATGACTCGCTACATGCAGCGTGAGGGACAGAGCTGGATTCGTATCTTCCCTGATAAGCCCATCACAAAGAAGCCTGCTGACGTGCGTATGGGTAAAGGTAAGGGTGATCCTGTAGGTTACGTGTTCCCCATCACTCCCGGAAGAATCATCTTCGAGATTGAGGGAGTATCCTACGATATTGCCAAGGAAGCTCTGAGACTGGCTGCACAGAAACTTCCTGTGACAACGAAGTTCATTGTAAGACGTGATTACGACAAAAACGCATAATTATGAAAGTAGCAGAAATTAAGGAGTTGACTACTGCCGAACTGGCAGAGCGCATACAGACTGAAAAGGCCAACTACAACCAGATGTTGTTGAACCATGCTGTCTCTCCCCTTGAGAACAATGCTCAGATTAGGGCTGCGCGTCGTAACATCGCACGTCTGAAGACTGTGCTTCGCCAGAGAGAACTTAACAAATAACAATTGGTCTTACACATGGAAGCAAGAAATTTAAGAAAGACAAGAACGGGTGTCGTGGTAAGCGACAAGATGGATAAGACCATTGTTGTGGCTGCCAAGTTCAAGGAGAAACACCCCATTTATGGTAAATTCGTTGCAAAGACGAAGAAGTACCATGCTCATGACGAGAAGAATGATTGCCACAAAGGTGATACTGTACTCATTATGGAGACTCGTCCTTTGAGCAAGACTAAGAGATGGAGAGTAGTAGAAATCGTTGAAAGAGCTAAGTAAATATGATACAGGCAGAAACCAGATTGGTCGTAGCTGACAACAGCGGTGCTAAGGAGTGCATGTGTATTCGAGTACTCGGTGGCACACGCCGTCGTTATGCTTCGGTGGGTGACGTGATTGTCGTAGCTATCAAGAACGTAATCCCATCAAGTGATATTAAGAAAGGTGCAGTATCTAAGGCCCTGATTGTACGTACTAAGAAGGAAGTCCGTCGTGCTGATGGCTCCTACATTCGTTTTGATGATAATGCCTGCGTTCTGTTGAACAATGCAGACGAGTTGCGTGGTAGTCGTATATTCGGTCCTGTGGCTCGCGAGTTGCGTGCCGTGAATATGAAGGTCGTTTCTCTCGCACCTGAGGTTCTTTAATCATTCAATAAGAGAATTCAAAGTAATGAATACATTACATGTTAAGAAAGGTGATACCGTGTATGTCAACTCTGGCAATAGCAAGGGACAGACAGGCAAGGTGTTGCAGGTGCTTGTAAAAGAGCGCCGCGCCATCGTTGAAGGTGTCAACATGGTGTCCAAGAGCCAGAAGCCCAGTGCCAAGAACCCTCAGGGTGGCATCGTAAAGCAGGAGGCTCCGATTCAGGTTTCCAAGCTGAACCCCGTAGTGGACGGTAAGGTTGTCCGTTCCAATGGTAAGGCTCGAAATGTAAAAGTTAAAAACTAAGTAGGAGATAGAATAATGGCAAATACAGCAAGCCTTAAGAAAGAATATTCCGAGCGCATTGCACCTGCTTTGATGAAGAAGTTCAACTATTCTTCTCCCATGCAGATCCCTGTGCTCAAGAAGATTGTAATCAATGAGGGTTTGGGTATGGCTACTGCCGATAAGAAGATTATCGAGGTGGCCATCAACGAACTGACTGCTATCACAGGACAAAAGGCAGTGGCTACTGTTTCCAAGAAGGACGTGGCCAACTTCAAGCTCCGTAAGAAGATGCCTATCGGTGTGATGGTTACACTTCGTCGTGAGAGAATGTATGAGTTCCTGGAGAAGCTGGTTCGCGTGGCTCTGCCCCGTATCCGTGACTTCAAGGGTATCGAGAGCAAGCTCGATGGCCGTGGTAACTACACCCTTGGTATTCAGGAGCAGATTATCTTCCCTGAGATCAACATCGATACCATCGACCGCATCCTGGGAATGAATATTACCTTCGTTACTACAGCCCAGACTGACGAGGAGGGTTATGCACTCCTGAAGGAGTTTGGCCTGCCTTTCAAAAACGCTAAAAACGATTAATCGATATGGCAAAAGAATCAATGAAGGCTCGCGAGGTAAAGAGAGCCAAGATGGTGGCCAAGTATGCTGAGAAGCGTGCAGCCCTGAAGAAGATTGTCAATACAGGCACTCCTGATGAAGCTTACGAGGCTGCTCAGAAACTTCAGGCTATTCCTCGCAATGCGAACCCCATTCGTCTGCACAACCGTTGCAAGATTACAGGTCGTCCCAAGGGTTATATCCGCCTGTTCGGTATCTCACGTATTCAGTTCCGTGAGTTGGCGTCTAGCGGTATGATTCCCGGTGTAAGAAAGGCCAGTTGGTAAGAAATCCTTTAATATTGTCGGGAGAGTCCCGATTAATTAAATCTTTTATAAAATGACAGATCCAATAGCTGATTATTTGACAAGACTTCGCAATGCGATTATGGCTAAGCATCGTGTTGTGGAAGTACCTGCGTCAAATCTGAAAAAAGAGATCACTAAGATTCTCTTCGAGAAGGGCTACATCTTGAACTATAAGTTCGTGGAGGATGGCCCACAAGGTACCATTAAGATCGCTCTGAAGTACAATGCCTCCGACAAGGCAAATGCTATCAAGAAGTTGATCAGGATATCCAAGCCCGGTATGCGTAAGTATACAGGTTACAAGGATATGCCCAGAGTCATCAACGGACTGGGTATCGCTATCCTGTCCACTTCCAAGGGCGTGATGACAAACAAGGAGGCTGCTGACCTTCGGATTGGTGGCGAGGTTCTCTGTTATGTTTATTAATTGAAGGAGGAAAGATATGTCTAGAATAGGTAAATTGCCCATTAACATTCCCGCAGGTGTCACTGTTACTGTTAGTGATGCAAATGTGGTTACCGTTAAAGGTAAGAACGGCGAATTGACTCAGACTGTGCATCCTTCTATCAATGTAAAGATGGAAGACGGAGTTGTAACCTTCGAGATTGATGAGAAGAACGATACCGTTGACAAGAAGCAGAAGCAGGCTTTCCATGGTCTCTATCGTGCTCTTATCAACAACATGGTTGTCGGTGTTTCAGAGGGGTACAAGAAAGAGCTTGAACTGGTAGGTGTAGGTTACCGTGTGTCCAATCAGGGTAATCTCTTGGAGTTCGCTCTGGGTTACACTCATCCTATCGTAATGCAACTTCCCTCAGAGATAAAGGTTGAGACCAAGTCTGAGCGTAACCAGAATCCTAAGATTATCCTGGAGTCATGCGACAAGCAACTTCTGGGTCAGGTGTGTGCAAAGATTCGTTCTTTCCGTATGCCTGAGCCTTATAAGGGTAAGGGTATCTTGTTCGTTGGCGAGCAAATACGTAGAAAGTCTGGTAAGTCTGCAGGAGCCAAGTAATTTCAAATCCGTAAGATCATGACAACTAAAATTGAAAGACGAATCAAGATAAAGTACAGAGTCCGTAATAAGATTTCTGGTACTGCAGAGCGTCCCCGTATGACGGTCTTCAGAAGCAACAAGCAAATATATGTTCAGATAATCAACGACCAGAACGGTACCACACTTGCATCTGCATCTTCTCTTGGCATGGAGGCATGCCCCAAGAAGGAGCAGGCAGCCAAGGTTGGTGAATTGGCTGCAAAGAAGGCTCTCGAGGCTGGCATCACCACAGTTGTGTTTGACCGCAACGGCTATCTGTATCATGGTAGAGTGAAGGAAGTAGCTGATGCTGCACGTAATGGTGGACTTAAATTCTAAGATGAATATGGCAATTAATAAGGTAAGAATAAGTAGCGACGTCGAACTCAAGGACAAGCTTGTTGCCATTAATCGTGTGACCAAGGTTACAAAGGGTGGACGTACTTTTACATTTGCTGCTATTGTAGTCGTTGGTAACGAGAATGGTATCATCGGTTGGGGCCTTGGTAAGGCTGGTGAAGTGACTGCAGCCATTGCAAAAGGCGTTGAGTCTGCCAAGAAGAATCTTGTGCGTGTACCTGTTTTGAATGGTACCGTTCCTCATGAGGCAGCTGCCAAGTTTGGTGGTGCACGTGTATTAATCATGCCTGCTTCCCAGGGTACTGGTGTTGTGGCAGGTGGTGCCATGCGTGCAGTTCTTGATAGTGTAGGTGTAACCGACTGCTTGGCCAAGTCAAAGGGTTCTTCCAATCCTCACAACTTGGTGAAGGCTACCATTGCAGCTCTGTCACAGATGCGTGATGCAAAGGCTGTGGCTGCTGATCGTGGTATAAGCATGGAGAAGGTTTTCAAAGGATAATAGGAGGTTCATTATGGCAACAATAAAAGTAAAGCAGGTAAGGAGCAGAATCCATGCTCCCCGTACTCAGAAGGCCACTTTGGACACTCTGGGTCTGAGAAAGTTGAATCAGGTGGTAGAGGTGGAGGATACTCCTTCTACACGTGGTTTGATTAAGACTGTTCATCATTTGGTAATGGTGATCGACTAATCCAAACATCAACATTAAACGTAAGAAGTAATTATGAAATTGCATAATATTAAACCCGCTTGTGGTTCTACACACAGCCGCAGAAGACTGGGTCGCGGACCTGGTTCAGGCCTGGGTGGCACATCTACACGCGGTCACAAGGGTGCCAAGGCTCGTTCCGGTTATAAGAAGAAGATTGGCTTTGAGGGTGGTCAGATGCCTCTGCAGCGTCGTCTGCCTAAGTTCGGTTTCAAGAACATCAACCGTATTGAGTATCAGGTGGTAAATCTGTCATCTATCCAGACCTTGGCAGAGAAGTCTGGCCTGACTACCATTTCAGTAGCTGATATGGTGGCTGCAGGTTTGGCTAATGCAAAGAAAGGTCCTGTAAAGGTTCTGGGCAATGGTGAACTTACTGCCAAGGTAGAAGTGGTTGCCAACGCTTTCTCTAAGTCAGCAGAAGAGGCAATCCAGAACGTAGGTGGAACTGCTACTAAACTGTAATTCCCATGAAGAAGTTTTTCGAGACTCTGAGAAACATATGGCGTGTTGAGGATTTGAAGACTCGAATCCTCATCACCCTTGCCTTTGCGGCAATATACCGTTTCGGTTCATTCATTGTTCTCCCCGGTATTGACCCCTCTGGATTGGCTGCTTTGCGTGAGCAGACCAACACAGGTCTGATGTCGCTGCTGAATATGTTCTCAGGTGGTGCTTTTTCCAATGCGTCCATATTTGCATTGGGAATCATGCCATATATCACCGCTTCTATTGTGGTTCAGTTGTTTGCCTTCGTTGTGCCTTATTTCCAGAAGTTGCAGCGTGAGGGAGAGAGCGGTCGCAGGAAGATGAATCAGTATACACGTTATCTGACCATTTTCATCCTGTTGTTCCAGGCTCCAGGTTATCTGATCAACCTTCGCATGCAGTCTGGTGGTGCTTTGAACCCCAGTCTTAACTGGACTTTGTTCATATTCGCAAGCACCATTATCTTGGCAGCTGGAAGCATGTTCGTCCTTTGGATAGGTGAGCGTATTACAGACAAGGGTATTGGCAACGGTGTATCTCTCATCATCATGTTGGGTATCATCGCTCGTCTGCCCCAGGCTTTTGGTCAGGAGGTTGTATCACGATTGAATAACCTTAGCGGTGGCGGTCTCGTGATGTTCCTCATTGAGCTTCTCCTGCTCTTCGCAGTCATCCTTGTAGCCATCATGCTTGTACAGGGTACCCGTAAGATTCCCGTACAGTATGCCAAGCGCATGTATGCTGGTCAGCAGGTAGGTGGCGTTCGCCAGTACATACCCTTGAAGGTGTTCGCAGCCAATGTGATGCCTATCATCTTTGCTCAGGCAATAATGTTCATTCCCGTCACACTTCTGGGCTTCCTCTCTGATGGTGAGTCAGCATCTCCTGTGTTGATGGCTATGTCGGACCACACAAGTCTGGCCTACAATATTGTCTTTGCAATCCTGATTATTCTATTCACCTATTTCTATACGGCTATTACGCTGAATCCCACCCAGATGGCCGAGGACATGAAGCGCAACAACGGTTTCATTCCTGGTGTACGTCCTGGTAAGGATACTGCAGAGTTCATTGATCGTATAATGGATCATATCACTCTGCCTGGATCACTCATCCTTGCTGTCATTGCCTGCATGCCTGCGTTTGCTGGTCTGCTTAATGTGCAGCAGGAGTTTGCCCAGTTCTTCGGCGGTACTTCTCTTCTGATTCTGGTAGGTGTTGTTCTCGACACTCTCCAGCAGATTGAAAGCCATCTGCTCATGAGACATTACGATGGTCTGTTGAGCTCTGGCCGTATACATGGACGTTCAGGTGTCCTCACTCACTAAGGCTTGATTAAGTCATCTGATGATTTTTCTCAAGACCGAAGACGAGATTGAATTGATGAGGGCTGCCAATCTGTTGGTTGCAGATACCTTGGCCGAGTTAGGTAAGATGATTCAGCCAGGTGTCTCTACCGCAGATTTAGACAGAGTAGCCGAAGAATATATTCGCGACCATGGGGCCGTACCTACCTTCAAGGGATTCCCCAATCCCTATGGTGGGCCCTTCCCTGGTTCGGTATGTACATCCATCAATGATGTTGTTGTCCACGGAATACCTGGTAAGGATATCCTTCAGGATGGCGACATAGTGTCAGTAGATTGCGGAGCTCTTCTTAATGGTTTCAATGGTGACTCTTGTTACACATTCTGTGTAGGTGAAGTCAGTCCCGAGGTCAAGGAATTGCTTAGGGTAACCAAGGAAGCTCTTTACGAAGGTATTCGTGCAGCTTGTGCAGGCAAGCGACTCGGTGATATAGGATGTGCAGTGCAGACTCATTGCGAGAATGCCGGTTACGGTGTGGTAAGAGAATTTGTTGGTCACGGCATAGGCCGGGACATGCATGAGGATCCCCAGGTTCCCAACTATGGTAAGAAGGGGAACGGCGTAATGATTAAGAATGGTCTTTGCATAGCCATCGAGCCTATGATTACCATGGGTTCACCTCAAATCTACATGATGCCCGACCGTTGGACCATCAAGACACGCGATGGGAAGCCGGCAGCACATTTCGAGCATACCATAGCCATTCATCATGGTCATCCTGACATACTCTCGTCATTTGAAAAGATAGAGAACCATTTGAACTGAACGAACAAGTAGATATGGCAAAGCAAGCGGTAATAGAACAAGATGGAGTCATTGTGGAGTCGCTCTCCAATGCAATGTTCCGTGTTGAGTTAGAGATTGGGCAGAAGATTATCTGCAACATTTCAGGCAAGATGAGACTTCATTACATAAAAATCCTCCCTGGCGACAAGGTGAAGGTGGAGATGAGTCCATATGATCTGACTAAGGGTAGAATCGTATTCAGATATAAATAAAACCAGATATGAAAACAAGAGCTTCTTTGAAGAAACGTACCCCCGACTGTAAGATTGTGCGTCGCAAGGGTCGTTTGTATGTGATTAACAAGAAGAACCCCAAGTACAAGATGCGTCAGGGTTAATAACGTCTTTAGGACAAAAGAAAAGATAAGTATATATGGCAATTAGAATTGTTGGTGTAGATTTGCCTCAGAACAAGAGAGGTGAAATCGCCTTGACCTATGTATATGGTATAGGTCGCAGTAGCTCAGCCAAGATCCTGGAGCAGGCAGGTGTCGACAAGGACAAGCGTGTATCTGACTGGACTGATGACGAGGCTGGTAAGATTCGTGAGATTATTGCAGCAAACTACAAGGTGGAGGGTGACCTTCGTTCCGAGATTGCTCTGAACATCAAACGTCTGATGGACATCGGTTGCTATCGTGGCGTTCGTCATCGTAATGGTCTTCCTGTTCGTGGTCAGAGCACCAAGAACAATGCTCGTACTCGCAAGGGTAAGAAGAAGACTGTTGCAAACAAGAAAAAGGCTACTAAATAACAATTGAGATATGGCAAAGAAAACTGTTGCTGCAAAAAAGAGAGTTGTGAAGGTTGACGCAATGGGTCAGCTTCACGTACATAGCTCGTTTAACAATATTATTGTTTCTCTGGCCAATAGTGAAGGTCAGGTGATTTCTTGGTCTTCAGCCGGAAAGATGGGTTTCCGCGGCTCTAAGAAGAACACTCCTTATGCTGCTCAGATGGCTGCTCAGGATTGTGCCAAGACCGCATACGACCTGGGTCTCCGCAAGGTGAAGGCTTATGTGAAGGGTCCTGGCAATGGCCGTGAGTCTGCTATCCGTACCGTACATGGTGCAGGTATAGAGGTTGTAGAGATTGTGGATGTTACTCCACTTCCTCACAACGGTTGCCGTCCTCCCAAGAGAAGAAGAGTGTAATGTTGATTATTAACGAGTCTGAAAAAACTGAATAGATATGGCTAGATATATTGGTCCTAAGTCAAGGATTGCCCGTCGTTTTGGCGAACCTATTTTCGGTGCTGACAAGGTTCTTTCCAAGAGAAAGTTCCCTCCAGGGCAACATGGTAACAACCGTCGCCGCAAGACATCTGAGTATGGTGTCATGCTGGCTGAGAAGCAGAAGGCAAAGTACACTTATGGCGTACTGGAGAAGCAGTTCCGTAACATGTTTGATAAGGCTTCTCGTGCCAGTGGCATTACTGGTGAGATTCTCCTGCAGAACCTCGAGTGCCGTCTGGACAATGTTGTTTATCGCTTGGGTATTGCTCCCACTCGTGCAGCTGCTCGTCAGTTGGTAAACCACAAGCACATTACTGTTGATGGCAAGGTGGTAGGTATCGCTTCTTACAGTGTGACTCCCGGTCAGATTGTAGGCGTACGCGAGCGTTCCAAGAGTCTCGAGGTGATTCAGAATGCATTGGCAGGTTTCAACCACAGCAAGTATCCTTGGATAGAGTGGGATGAGAACCTGAAGTCGGGTAAGTTGCTTCACAAGCCCGAGCGTGCAGACATTCCTGAGACCATCAAGGAGCAGTTGATCGTTGAATTGTACTCTAAATAAAGTTTCATAATGGCGATATTAGCATTTCAAAAGCCCGATAAAGTAATAATGTTGGAGGCGGACGACAAGTACGGCAAGTTTGAGTTTCGTCCCCTTGAAGGTGGTTTTGGTACCACGATAGGCAATGCTTTGCGCCGCATTCTTCTTTCATCGCTGGATGGCTTTGCCGTGAACACGGTATCAATTGCCGGAGTTGAGCATGAGTTCTCAGAAGTACCCGGTGTCAAGGAGGATGTTACCAACATTATCTTGAATCTGAAGCAAATCAGGTTCAAGCAGTTAGTAGATGAATTCGAGACTGAGAAAGTTAGCGTAACTGTCGAGAACACCACAGAGTTCAAGGCAGGCGACTTCAACAAGTATCTGACAGGATTTGAAGTGTTAAACCCTGATTTGGTTATTTGCCATTTAGACGCAAAAGCAACGATGCAAATAGAGATTGGCATCAACAAGGGCCGTGGATATGTGCCTGCGGAGGAGAACCGTGAGTTCTGCACCGACGTTAATGTCATTCCCATTGATTCGATTTACACTCCTATCAGAAACGTAAAATACTCTGTCGAGAACTTCCGCGTAGAGCAGAAAACGGATTTCGAGAAACTTATTCTTGAGATCACGACAGACGGTTCCATACATCCGAAGGATGCTCTGAAGGACGCCGCCAAGATTCTCATCCAGCACTTCATGCTTTTCTCTGATGATAAGATTACCATCGAGAATGGTGAGGGTGCCGAAGATGAAGGTTTTGACGAAGAGATTCTTCACATGCGTCAACTCCTGAAGACTAAGCTTGCTGATATGGACCTCTCAGTACGTGCACTCAACTGCCTCAAGGCAGCCAATGTGGAGACACTGGGTGATTTGGTTCAATACAACAAGACCGACCTTCTCAAGTTCCGCAACTTCGGAAAGAAATCGCTCACTGAGCTTGATGATTTGCTCGAGAGTCTGAATCTTACGTTTGGAACTGATATTTCCAAGTACAAATTAGATAAAGATTAATTAAAGATGAGACACAATAAGAAATTCAATCATCTGGGTCGTACTGCATCCCACAGAGCTTCCATGTTGTCCAACATGGCCACATCTCTGATCATGCACAAAAGAATCACTACGACCCTCGCCAAGGCTAAGGCTTTGAAGAAGTATGTGGAGCCCCTGATTACCAAGAGCAAGCAGGACACCACTAATTCACGCCGCGTAGTTTTCAGTTACTTGCAGGACAAGCACGCCATCACTGAGCTCTTTACAGTGGTTTCTCAGAAGGTGGGTGACCGTCCCGGTGGTTATACACGCATTATCAAGACCGGTTTCCGTGCAAGTGACAATGCTCCCATGTGCTTTATCGAACTCGTAGACTTCGATGAGAATATGGCTAAGGTAGCCAAGAAGGCTAAGCGCACACGTCGTTCTTCAAAGAAGAATGCTGAGGCTGCTACAGAGGTCCCTGTGACAGAGGCTCCTGCAACTGAGGCTCCCGCAACAGAGCCCGCCGCCGAATAATTCTAAATTGCATAAGATAGTATGCCGCCCCTTGTCCGTGAAGGATAAGGGGCGGCTTCTTTGGTATGACGGGCATGTCATACATCTGTGGTGAAAGTCCATGTGGGGCGTAGT
>SAMEA3663036__coassemble_400_pt1 | contig 20835 bp, 19 predicted proteins | sample SAMEA3663036__metabat2_high_PE_022 | metagenome-assembled genome bin SAMEA3663036 (sample SAMEA3663036) | pig gut metagenome | biome: pig gut; feature: pig-associated habitat; material: faeces | place: France | collected 2012
CGAAATGTCGGATGACCCAATCTTAATTTGGGTGGCGCATTGACGAAGTCAGGTGATACAGAAAAAGAATAGGCGGCTCCGATGATTTGGATGCCGCCTATGGATGAGGTAAGGTATGTGTGTGTCTATTTCTATTGTTTGAATCGGCTATAGATGACCTGCATGCTGATGGGATGTTGAGGTCCTCCCTGCAGTCTCACGCTATTCATGCCCATGTCATGTGTAACACTCACTTGATACGTGTTTCCGTATGTGTCGCTTGTGGTGCTGATGTTTACGGGTATCAGTACGGCCTTGTTCCAGTTGGGATGCTTCTGCTCCCATTCTTCTTCGCTGAGATTTTCCTTGGCCATGCCGTCTTTCTTTTCCTGATGACACAGGCTTATGAGTCGGCTAATGTTGTTGAATGTGTATGTGTTGTAAGTGCTGCTGAATGATGTGGTGTATGAGGACTTGGCATCTGCCACTTTCCTCTCCTTGAAGAAGGAGTTCATCTCACTCTTCCTCACGAGCAGGAGTGACTGTGGGATGCCCAAGGCCTGTTGCGAGGACGTGGTGTTGTTGATTCGCGTGAATGTGAGTTGTGCACGGCTCACGCTGTCATTCTCGTGCTTCTCGTAAATGTCATTGATGGGCAATTCCACCTCTGTGAGTATTCCAGCAGGTGTCTTCAGGAAGGTGCACGTATCCTCTTCGATCAGTTCTTTCAGGTCGTCGTTGGTAAACTGTGTGCTCTGAATGACCTCTGGCGTGGCAGCAAAACGTCCCAGTCCGCTACAGATGGAGTCGCGTTTCTCGTTGCTATAAAAGCTGAAATAGATGTTTATCGTACTTGCTTCTATGCTGAGCATGCTTCCGTTGCCGCTCTTGATCTTGAAGAGGAATCCTGGGCAAACCTTACGGATGAAGGTGTAGGAGTCCTTGAAATACTCTGGATGAGCATAGTAAGCTCTCATCATCTGTGTGCCGATGGAGTCGGGCAGAGAGATGTGTACGTTGTCGGTATGTGTGGCGCTGTTGAGTTCTGCGTCAGCCAGATTGTAATCCTCGGGTGTAAATACCTTGGTGGCAATGGGCAGGCTGCCTGGCTGTACGTACTGGTCCAGGTCCACATTGGTGTAGTAGTCCTCATCCTCTTCCAGGATATTGTTTATGTCCAGAGGATAGATTTCCAGTTTCAACGGTGCGTTCTTGGCTCCGTAATAGTTGTCAAAGTACAGGCGTATCTCTACGGAGTCACATTTCACATCGTCGATGGTATAGTCTGTTTTGTCTTCGGGAAACATCTGTGCCAGTTTCGGGAAGGCATAATTCTCAAAGGTGTGGAACTGTGCAGCAAAGTTTGCTCTTACGCGTGTGCCTGTCTCAGGGTCGTCGATGCTTCCCAGGTAGCTTCTGGTGCTGTTTCCCAAGACGGAGTCCATGGCTTCGGAGCGTGTGTATGCCAGGAAGGTGTCATATGAGGGGAATACCTCTTCGTCCTTGGAGGGTATGCCCATGGTTCCTGTATCGCTGTCACATGCTGTGGTGAGTATTGTGACCAGGATGAGTATGCTGGCCAGTGCTCCTTTAGTCTTCATCTTCTTCAGTGGTTTCTTCTTTTCCTTCTCCCCATATTTCGTCGAAGAATGCGGGTGCTGTTTTGCAGAATTCGTCTGGGGTATCGGCCGTAAGTATAGGTTTACCTGTCTTCTCGGCATAGGGTAGCAGGCTTGCCTCGTCCTTCAACAGCATGATGCCGTCGGCGTATTTCATGCCCAGGCGGTTGAGCGTCTGCATATCGTTATTTTCATTAGTGCCGTCCAGTGCTTCGGGCTGTATGCCATTGAATCCCAGTATGCCGTTGATGTTTTCGGGCAGTTTATCCTGCAGTCCGTCGCTGAATGGTGCGAATACTATTCGACAGTCACGGAAAGAGGGCTCGTCCTGGTATGCTTCTTTCAGATACACGGGGATGAAACTGGACATCCATCCCTGGCATTGAATGACATCTGGAGTCCAACGCAGTTTCTTTACCGTTTCCAGGACGCCGCGCGCAAAGAAGGCAGCACGCTCGGCATTGTCTTTATATTCCTGTCCGTTATCGTCGCGTGCCATCTTTCTCTTGGTGAAGAAATCATCGTTGTCAATGAAGTAGACCTGCATGCGTGCCGAAGGGATGCTTGCCACCTTGATGACCAATGTGTGGTCAGTGTCATCTACAACCAGGTTCATACCGCTCAGTCTGATCACTTCGTGCAACTGATTCCTGCGCTCGTTGATATGTCCCCATTTGGGCATAAATGTGCGTATCTCTTTCTTGGATTCTTGTGTAGCCTGAGGTACTTTGCGTCCTAATGCCGCCAGCAAGGAGTCGGACACGTACGGTGTCATTTCCTGGGTGATAAAGAGGATTTTTTTCGCTTTAATCATCACGTCATTCTTCATATAATGTACAAAGGTACGAAGATTTTGCCACTTGGAGTTGCTCTTTGCTCTTTGATTTTCGGAAAGTAGGTGAATATTTCCCCAAAACCTTTTCTCATTTCTGTTTTTCTGTGTTACTTTGCAGCGCTTTTTTGACTTCATGTGGATAAGCAGCACTATTGAAGCCCAGTAAGTTTGTGCATGCATAGGTAGGGCACAGGGTATTCATTTAGTGCTTAGTCTATTGAATGTAAATTAAGAAATGAAAGTAGTTCACACAATTGCACAATTGCAAGCAGAACTCCAGCAACTGCGCTCTCAAAAGGGTACCACAGTGGGTTTGGTGCCAACTATGGGCGCTTTGCATGAAGGACATGCATCGCTTGTGAAGCGTAGCGTGCAGGAAAATGATGCCACAGTGGTGAGTATCTTCCTTAATCCCACACAGTTTAATGACAAGACGGACTTGGCCAAGTATCCACGTACGCTTGAGGCTGATTGTAGGCTTCTGCAGCAAGTGGGTGCCACCATTGCCTTTGCGCCCAGCGTGGAAGAGATATATCCCGAGCCCGACACCCGTCATTTCAGTTATCCTCCCACCGACAGCGTGATGGAGGGAGCCATGCGCCCAGGACATTTCAATGGTGTTTGTCAGATTGTAAGTAAGCTTTTCAGTTATGTTCAGCCCGACAAGGCATATTTCGGAGAAAAGGATTACCAGCAGATAGCTGTCATCCGCAGGATGGTGGATGACCTTGGTTTTCCTCTGCAGATAGTGCCATGCCCAGTAATCAGAGAGGAGAGCGGACTGGCCATGAGTAGCCGCAACACCCTATTGTCACCCGAGGAGCGTGCCATAGCAGCTCACATTTATCGGGTGCTGAAGGAGAGCAGGACCATAGGATTGGATGTGCCTGCCACCCATGATTATGTGGTGAGTCATATCAATGCTGTGGACGGACTGGAAGTGCAGTATTTCAGCATCGTGGATGGTGATACACTGGCCGATGTGCAGTCGTGGGATGACAGCACAAGTGTGGTAGGATGTATCACCGTGTTCTGTGGATCACAGCCCATTCGTCTGATAGATCACATTAGATATAAGTAAAATTCGTACGGTCATGATGATAGAGGTATTGAAGTCAAAGCTTCATTGCGTAACGGTTACTGAGGCCAATCTGCATTACATGGGCAGCATCACCATTGATGAGGACCTGTTGGATGCTGCCGGTATGATAGCTGGCGAGAAGGTGCAGATTGTGGATAATAACAATGGGGAACGCTTGGAAACCTATATTATCAAAGGTCAACGGGGTTCGGGATGCATCTGTCTCAATGGTGCTGCAGCACGAAAGGTGCAGGTTGGTGATGAGCTCATCATCATTTCTTATGCCTTGATGGACTTTGAGGAGGCCAAGAGCTTCAAGCCCACGGTGGTCTTCCCTGAGAATAATAGGGTAAGGTAATCCTGTATAGGACATTCATCCAGATATCACGAAGCCTGCGCCTTGACAGATTCATCAAGGCGCAGGCTTCTTGAATTTTTTCCCTGCAGGCGATATCAGTAGCGGAAGGTGTAGGTCCCTTGTACCAAGGTGACTACAGTTCGTCCTTCCTCAGTTCCTTTTACCGTCACGCCTTCTGCTTCATTCACAGGCTTCTGGCTTTCGGTAATATCACCTGATGTGGTAGGCAGATAGAGGGTGGCATGGCTTCCCACCGGTATGGTAACCTTCAGCGTATGTCCCTCGGCATCTTGTGTGAGGTCAGAAGATACCGTTCCATAGCGCGTCTGATAGCTGTAATGCACATTCTCCAGGTCCTGTACGGGATAGGGGCGCAGGATGATGTGCTTATATCCTGGTTCTGAAGGGTCGGTACAGATTCCTGCCAACCGTCTGTAGAACCATGTGAGTCCGCCTCCAAACATCGGATGGTTATGCGAATTCTGACAGTCCCATTGTTCCCATGTGGTGGTGGCACCCTGCTTGATCCAATATCCATAACTGGGGAAATCCTCTTTCCTCATGGCTCCTACAGCCACGTCATGCAGCCCGTTGTCCGTGAGTGTCTCAAAGAAGAACTTCGTGGCCAGGAATCCTGTGTTGATGTGCCCGTCGTGGGTGACGCTTATCTCATGCTTCAGAGCCTCCACCACACGTGCTCGCTCTCTGTCGGGCATGCCGCCCATTACCAGTGCGTAGATGTTGCAACCATAATCTCCATACGAACCGGTTTCGGCATTGTAATATTTCTTGTGAAAGGCATCTCGGGTGCGATTGGCCAGGGCACGGTAGGTTTGTTCGTCGGCCTCCTGGTTCAGGACAGCTGCTGCACGTGCCGTGTAATCGCTGCAGAGCCATAGGAAGAAGGTGTGAACCAGCTCCTCGGAAGGTACGGCATATGGTGGCACCCAGTCTCCCAGGCAGAGCCAGTAGTTGGGTTCGCTCTGTCCTACGCCAGGCAGTTGCTGATACATGGTCCCATCTGCCCGTACCCATGTGGTCATATAGTTCACCTGTTTCTTCATGGCCTCAAAGTTATCCTCCAGAATCTTTCGGTCACCATATTGTACATAGTATTCCCAGGGCATGGTGTTCATGGCAGCTCCCCATCCCACTCCGCCTCCTGCTGTGGGTTCCCAGGGCGCTGAGTTGGGTACGTAGCCAGTCTCCTTGTTTTGTGCATCATGAATGTCACGTATCCATTTCTGATAGAAGGCCGCAGCATCGAAGTTGTGCATGACGGTAGCACATGCAGCCTCTCCGTCTCCGGTATAGGGCAGACGTTCACGGTGGGGGCAGTCGCTGGCTATTCCTCCGTGCATGTTGTCCAGTTGTGAGCGTTGCCATATCTCATTGATGCGGTTGAAGAGGGTGTCGGTGGTGTGGAAGTCGGCAGTTTTCTCTACGTGGGTATTTACCACGTCGGCTGTGAGATTTCTCATGCTGAGTTCCTTGACACCTGATATCACGGCTTTGCTGAAGGCAAACCAGGTGAATCGGGGAGCATACTCTTCGCTTCCGCTTCCATTCATCACGTAGCGCATGTTGCCCTGAACAGATTCGCTGATGTAGTCCACTTTCACTGTGTCTCCCTTTTCTCCCTTCAGGTCATGCAGGTGAAGCCATCCTGAGATTTCCTTTCCGAAGTCCACCACCCATGCGCCATCTTCACGCTGGTGCAAACTGATGGGCTTTAATGATTCCACTATTTTGTCGGTGGGAGCGGTATGTGCCGTCATCATTCCTGTGGGACCCTCTATGCATTTCACCCTCTGCCATCCCTGGCTGTTGTCTTCAGTGGTGGCCCACAAGGGTGTTTCCAGGTTGGCGTTGTAGATTTCTCCCGCATGCACACCGTTGAGTGTGATGGCCGATGGCTTTGTTTCCCAGGTGTTATCGGAGATGACGGTCTGAGTGGTTCCATCGGCATAGGTCAACTGCAGTTGCAGTCTCAGACATTCGTCTCCAAACTTTGAACAGGGGATGTTCAGATTGACAGCATCATAGAATCCGTTGCCCAATATGACGTCCAGTGCATTTCTCCCTTCCTGTATCTGTTTGGTGATATCATAGGCCAAGTACATCACTCTGTGTCTTGACATGTTTCCGCTGATGGCGATGGGCCCTTTTTCCAGGTCGAAGCGTTTGGTATAGTCCGTCATGTTAGGCACCAGGTAGTCATCGCCTATTCGTTCGCCATTGACATAGAGTTCGAAATATCCCAGTCCGCATACGAACACTTTGGCCTGCTTTATCTGTCCTTCTGAGTCAAAATGCTTGCGTAGCAGAGGAGCTCCAGGTCCGCCCAGCAGAGGAGCTATCCATTGTGCCTGCCATTCGTTCTCGTTCATGATTCCCATACCCCAATAGTTTGGCTTGCTCCATGCTGTAGGTTTTCCGTCCTGGTCCCATGTCTGCACTTTCCAGTAGCAATCCTGTGCCGAGGGAAGTGTCTTTCCTTGATAGGGTATGAGGTCTGATTCTTCAGACAACTGCTTGCCGCTGTCCCACAGGTCATAGGTGCCCTGTTTCAGGTTTTCCATACTCGAGGCCACTACTATGCGGTAGGCTGTCTGCTTTATGCCTCGTGCTTTCTGGCTCTTAGGAACATTTATCCACGATAGTCTTGGATGGGTGGCATCCACCACGGCAGGATTTTCCATGTGCTCCACTCGCAGTTCTTCCACACTCATTGTTTGTCTGGAACATGAGACTGCCAGTAGGGCCGCTGTTATGATAATGATTTGAGATTGTATCTTTCCCATTTTTATTCTTTTATTCTTATAGTTCTTAGGGTTATTCCTGTGGCCAGGATGTTCTTGCTGAGCATGATGCGGAGAGGATGTATGCATGCCACTGGCGTGAGGGTATTGAGACCGATGAGTGGGTGACAGGACTGAGCGTCACTCTATTTGGATATTCTTGGAAAAGCAAGAGGCCAAACCATGATGATTCATTGTCCGGCCTCTTCTGCTTTGGCAGTCCACCCACCTCTTGCAGGATGGTGTAGATTATAATTCTTTCAGATAAATGTCTCGGAAGTACACCTTAGAGCCATGAGCTTGCATCTCAATCTGCTCGCGTGGGAAGATGGGCTGCTTTCTGTCCCAGTAATTCTCCAGTGTGACGTTGTCCACTACGGTTACTCCGTTGAGTTTTACTGTCACCTTGTCGCCCACCATACGTATGAAGAATGTATTCCATTCTCCCAGTTTGTTGTCTTCCACGCTGGTAGGCTTGCTGGGGTTCTTCTGGTTGTTGTAGAGTCCGCCAGAACCCACCTGAGCTCCTACATTGGTGCGTCGGATATCCCATATCTGCACCTGAGGAGTGCCACGCAGATACACGCCAGCATCAGGTTCTGCTCCGTTGGGGTCCAGTTTCCAGTCTACGGTCATCTCGAAATCGCCATAGCTCTTTTCTGTGCATAGATTGTCAAATCCGTGACCTACGTACACCAGCAGTCCGTTCTCCACTTTCCAGTCGTTGTGCATGGCTTCGTCTGCCTTCTTCTGAGCTTTCTTGAGTTGCTTGTCACTCATCTTGGCGCGAGCGATGGGATTCTCCACGAGTCCTTTCCAACCAGTGAGGTCCTTCCCGTTGAAGAGAATCTCATATCCTTTCTCGTCGGGATTGGCTGTCTTGAGCCATTGCTGTGCGCTCTTGCGTTCTTTCTTGTCCAGATGCTTGAGGGATGCTTTCAGCAGATTGCGTGTAATCTCTCCGTTGTATTCGGGGTGCTTGAGCACGATGTTCAGAACGGCTTCGGCAGCCTCTTCGGCCACCTGCTTGTCAGTGAGGTATGTGCCCGCATAGTAGAGTGCTTGCAGGGTGCCAGTCTGACCTATGAGGGTCATAGCCGCTTCCTTCTCGGCCTCTGTCTGTGCTTGCTCCATGATGTGTCGCAGGCTGATGAGTTGATTTTCGGAAGTGAGCTTATCCTGTGCGCACACCTGCTGTCCGCCCATGAGCATGCCGCCCACGAGCATTCCTCCTGCCAAGGTCAATGTCTGTATTATTCTTCGCATAACTCTGTCAATATGCCACAGGTGCTCTTTGGATGCAGGAAGGCAATGTGCAGGCCATCGGCACCCTTGCGAGGAGCCTTGTCTATGAGGCGTATGCCCTTCTCGTCACACATGGCAAGAGCTTCGCTCACACCATCCTCCACCTTGAATGCTACATGATGAATGCCACGTCCGCCGTTGTCCAGGAACTTCTGTACGGTGCTCTCGGGGCATGTGGGCTCCAGCAATTCCAGTTTAACCTCGCCCACCTGCAGGAAGGCAGTCTTTACCTTCTGGTCTTCCACCACTTCGGTCTTGTATACATCAAGTCCCAGTACATCGCGGAAATAGGGCAGCACGGCATCAATGCTCTGCACGGCAATGCCCAAGTGTTCAATGCGTGAAATCTTCATAGCTTTCTTTTTGCTTGTTTGTTGTTGTATAGTTTGTTGTTTGTCTTGTCTTGGCAAACGGGGAACAGCGTGGGTGTTCCTCGTTCTTCTCCTACAAAATTACGGAATAAACTGCTAATAGCAAATCTCCTTAGCGTATTTTTCTAAAATTCCACCAGCACTCTTGCATTTATCATCCGTCCGGTAAGATAGTTGGGGACTGCATATTGATGATTGCTGATATCTGTCACCCAGTAATAGCTGCTTACGTTGTTCAGACCGAAGATGTTGAAGCAGTCCAGCCCCAGCCATATGTTTCTCACCACGTCATGTTTCATGTGCCGGTCTTCGTTGTCCAGCAGTCTGTAGTTCATGCCTATGTCCACTCTCTTGTAGGCGGGAGCCCTAAACACGTTCCGCTCCAGTCCTGTGTGTGGAGGGCCGAAGGGAAGTCCGTCGGCAAAGCAGGCTTTCAGGTTCATCTTCCAGCGTGTGGTACCAGGGAAGTAGTCGCTGAAGAAGAAGTTTATGTTATATCGCTGGTCGGTGGGCTGAGGGATGCTTTTCCCATTGAGTCGCATCTGTGCTTTCATCAGTCCGAAACTGATCCAGGAATCCGTACCGGGAACAAACTCACCATACAGTTTGAAGTCGGCTCCTATCACATATCCCGAGGCGCAGTTGTTTCCATAATAGACTATTTTCACATTGTCCACATTGTAAGGATTCAGTCTGCTCTGAGCCTTGTAATACAGTTCTGTAGAGAACTTGAAGGGTCTGTCGGCCAGTTTGAATTTGTATTCCATGGCCGTCAGTATCTGGAATGAGCGTTGTGACTTGATGTCCTTGTTCAGTTGTACAGCGGTGTTTCCATCGGTGGTGACCGTATCTCTCAGTTCCTTGTAGAAAGGTCTTTGGTAATAGAGTCCGGTGGCCAGACGGAAGGTAAACGCATCGTTGGCGGCAGGTACATATCCCAAGCAGGCTCTGGGGCTGAAGAGCCATTCTCCGTTCCAGGTCCAGTGGCTGAGTCGGGCTCCATAGTTGATGCTTAGGATTCCCGCCTTGCTCTCGGTGCGGTAGGTGTCTTGCAGATAGAGTTCTGTGTGGCTGGAGTTGACGGTATTGTTGCTCTTGAGGTTGTAGATGACGTGCAGTGCTTCTCCCGTGTGCGGTACGCTATATCCGCTACTGTCCCGGTATTCCCACTCTCTGCTCTCTTCCCTGATGTGTTCGTGTCTCCATCCCAGTCCAGCCTGTACGTGGTGCTTGCTGTTTCTGTATTCGTATGCCAGTTTGGCTGTGGCCGAGTTGCTGTGCAGGAAGTTGCGTGCATGCTCCATGTAGGTGCCCACTCCCAGTTGTTCCTCTCCATTGGTTTCGTTGAGCCAGTATTGTCCCTGGATGTCATAGGCTTCCTTTTCCCGTGTGCTGAATGCCGATGCCATGAGGCTGATGCTCCCTGCCTTGCCCATTAGGCGTGATACCTTTACGGTTCCGAAAAGCGTGCGGAAGAGGTCGCGTTCCTGACCGTCGAAATAAACCTTGAAGCTTTTTACGTCCTCCATGGTTCCGAAACGTGTCTCACGGTTCTTGGGGATGAAGTTGTACTTGTTCTGGCTGATGTATCCGATGGCATCTATGGTCCATTTCTTGTCGGGTGTCCAGCACAGGTATGCCTGGTAATCCAGGAATTTGGGTTTGTACTCTCCCTTTGTTTCCAGACTTCCCAGCATGTACTGGTTGGTCTTGTATCTCACTCCGTTGCTGAAGGAGAACTTGCGGTTGCCGTATCCTGCATACACGTTGGTACCCAGCAAACTGGCCTGAACACTGGCTTCAGCCTTTTGCGGTCGGGCATAGGTGATGTCGAGCACGCTGCTCATGCGGTCACCGTATTTGGCTTCAAAACCTCCTGCGCTGAAGTTTACTTTCTCCACCATGTCGCTGTTGATGACAGAGAGTCCTTCTTGCTGTCCGCTGCTGATGAGCAGGGGGCGGTATACCTCCACGCCATTGATGTAAACGCAGTTCTCGTCAAATGACCCTCCGCGTACATTATACTGACTGGAGAGCTCGTTGTGTGTGCTCACACCAGCCTGAGTGGCCACCAGTTCCTCTACGGCGTTTCCCGTGGTACTGGGCATGCGTTTCAGTTCCTTGGTGCTGATTTCCTGAGTGGAATTCATCTGTCGGCGCGAGTCTCTCACCACCACCTCGTTCATCTCCTTGCTTCCGCTGCGCAGGGTCACGTTCAGAGTGAGCTTGCCCTGTGGTTTGCGTAGTGTCTTCTTGCGCACCTCGTATCCCATCATTCGGAAGGTGATGACCACGCTGTCGGCCGTGTTGAAGGAGAGAGAGTATTGTCCGTCCATATTGGCTGTGGTGGTGGCTCCGGCTCCGGCACTTATCATACAGAGTGAAACAGGATCGCCCTCCTCGTCCACCACACGTCCTTTCAGGTGTACGCGTATCGTATCAGTCTCTTCTGTCTGAGCCAGACAGATGAGAGGGGAGCATATATATATAAATAGGAGCAGTATTCTAAGTCTCATTATATAATAAACGCATAAGACGGCCTTTTTTGTATGTATGGGAGAAACTTTTTTTCATTGAGGAGGCAGTCCGCCTGATTGTTCCGTTCGTTTTAGTGAATGATATTCTTTCCTCCGATGAATCAAAACAGGTAAAACTGCGTCTGATTGAAAAATCAGAAGAAAGGAGGCTGTTTATTGGAACAAATTGTGTTAATTTTGCGAATAGGATGCCATTCTCCTTAAATCAAGGTGATGTGATGAGTTGGGGTTAGGGAATGGTAACATGGTGCAAATTGTTGTTGTAATGACAGAAAAGGATTGATATGGGACTTGATATTTATGCAGGAACACTGACTCGCTATTTCACCCGTAACTGGAAGACTCATGTACAGAAGATGGCTGAGATAAAAGGATATAAATGTTGTTTGTACCATCCCAAAGTGGCAATCAAGCCTATTGAAGATCCGGCTCAAATCCGAGAGATACACCACGCTCTGTGTCAGTGGAGAGATGAATTAGGTTCTACTATACAGCCAAATCTACCCGCTCCTCTATGGGATGAAGATACTGATGAAGAGTATTTTACAGACAAACCAGGTTGGTTGGCTTACAGTGCATTAGTTTTTCTGCAGGCCTGCAGATACATGAAGCGAGACCTTCCTGAGTATGTGGATGAGGATGTGATTCTGCAAAAAGACCCTATATATGAGGAAGCCAAGAAGTGTGATTTCCCAAGTTCACTTCTTCACGAAGTTGAACTGTGGATACCTTATGATGATAATTTCATCTGCGGGCCGCTTTGCTTCGTGTCTGAAGATGAAGAAGGCTTTTATGCATCCACTCTGAAGTTCCTGCAAGAAGAATTGGAAGAATTGAACCGTAATCGCTGGAATGCTGATGAAGCCACCATTCTCTCTTGGCGTAATGATAAATATTATGTCCCTGCAAAATATAAGGACTCCCGTAGTTTTGTTGCCAAAGTGTTTTTTAGACGTCCAAAGCACAAGACCCCCCTTTATCGTACCGAGGATTTGGCACAATGTGCTTTTTCTATATTGTGGTGTGCTGTTCATTATGCTAAGGATCATAAGGTCCCCCTTATCCTTGACTACTGAGTAGGCTTGTTTTAAGGATAACGGAATTTTGTCTATTTCTCATTTCGTTTTCTGCTTCTTCAGAGCATAGGATGACACGTCATCAAAGGCCACCTGAAAAAATGTCTTTTTTCACGCAAACGTTTGCGATGGCAGTATCAAACGTTTGCAACTGGGGTTTCAAACGTTTGCGACCGAGGGCGCAAACGTTATGGTGCAAACGCGTTTTCCTGTCCTTAAAAAGTAAGCGTGCTTCACACCATTCTCCGCACTTTTGTTTCAATTCATTCCCCAATTCCGCAGATTTCCGTAACTTTGTGCATATGAATTGTAATTTTTGAAGATTGTTCTCCCATGGATAGCATAAATAAGTTGCTTGCCGTGCGTCGCTCGCACCGTAAGTTTACCGAAGAGAAAGTTAGTGAAGCTGATGTACGCCAGATGGTTCGTGCCGCACTCATAGCGCCCAGCAGTAAGGGACTGCACAGCCCGGAAGTGGTGGTGATAGAAGATGTCTCCACCATACAAGCCCTGAGCAGATGTAAGGATATGGGGGCCGACTTTCTGGCAGGTGCTCCTCTTGTGATAGCCGTATTGGCAGATTCCTCTCAGAGTGATGTGTGGATAGAAGATGCCTCTGTGGCAGCCACCTGTCTGCTCCTCCAGGCCGAGGATTTAGGACTGGGTGCTTGCTGGGTGCAGGTGCGTGGCCGACAGACTGCAGATGGGAAGGATTCCGAACAGACCGTGCGTGACCTGCTCGGCGTTCCACAGAGATATGGTGTCTGCTGCCTCTTGGCCATAGGACATAAGGGAATGGAGCGTAAGCCTCAGAACGAGGACCGACTGAAATGGGAGCACCTGCATACCGAACGGTTCTGATAGGAGCAGGCAATGTGGCTACCCGCCTGGGGCAGGCTCTTGCTCATGCCGGTCATCAGGTGACCTCTGTGGGAGGACGTACGCGCATACAGCCTGTGCCTCGGGATGCAGATGTCTATATCATAGCTGTTTCCGACAGGAGTATCGCTTCGGTGGCTCGCGAACTGACAGGCGTCTCAGGACTTGTGGTACATACGGCAGGGAGTGTACCCATGGATATCCTGCCTCAGAGAAGGCGAGGCGTACTCTATCCCTTGCAGACACTATCCAAGGGACGAGAGGTGGATTTCTGTCGTGTCCCCCTTTTCGTGGAAAGTGATAGTGACCTGCCCCTCCTTACCAGTCTGGCCTCATCCATCAGTCAGAGCGTGCACGTGCTGGATTCCCATAGCCGCAGGAGTATTCATCTGGCTGCCGTCTTTTGCTGCAATTTCACCAATGCCCTTTATTCCATGGCTCACAGACTTTTGCAGTCAGAGGGTGTGCCTTTCGATGTGTTGCTGCCTCTCATCGATGAGACTGCGGCCAAGGTACACCAACTGAAGCCCAGGGAGGCACAGACGGGACCTGCTGTCCGATGGGATACAGAAGTCATGCAGATGCAACAGGCCATGTTGCCTGATGAAGAGATGAAGCAGATATATTCACTACTAAGCAAATACATACACGATGATCAACTACGATTTAAGGAAGATCAAGGCTCTTCTCTTTGATGTGGACGGAGTCCTGAGTGCGGAGACTATCACCATGGATGCTCAGGGAACTCCCTTGCGTACGGTGAATATCAAGGACGGATATGCCTTGCAGTTGGCTGTGAAGTGCGGTTTGCACGTGGGAATCATTACAGGAGCCAATGTGCAGGCCATCAAGGTTCGCTTTGAGGGACTTGGCATACAGGAGGTTCATCTGGGATGTGCCAACAAGGTGGCAGTCTATGAGGACCTGCTCGTCCGCCTGGGTATCCGTCATGAGGAGGTACTCTATATGGGCGATGATATTCCCGACTATCCTGTGATGAGGCTATGCGGATGTCCCTGTTGTCCTGCCGATGCAGCCCCCGAGATACGTGAGGCCAGTGTGTATGTGAGCCATCTGCGCGGAGGTTATGGCTGTGGACGCGATGTGGTGGAACAGGTCTTGCGTGCACAGGGAAAGTGGATGCAGGACCAGAAAGCTTTCGGATGGTAAGCCTTCTCTGAGCATAAGCAGATAGGAATCCCCCCTCAACACACACACGGGCCATTCCTTACTGCCCACTCGGCTGCACTTGCTCCGTGATTGCCCATCAGGCTATTATTATATTATATAATGTATATATATATTAGAAGAGAAAAAAATGAAGACCAGCAAGAGAATCATACTTGCAAGCAATTCTCCCCGCAGGCGTGAACTGTTGGCAGGGCTGGATATAGATTTCGAGGTGCGTGTCAAGGAAGATATTAGCGAGGACTATCCTCCCCATCTCTCCATGGAGGAAATACCCCAGTATATCAGCAGAGTCAAGAGTGAGGCTTATTCCCTGGAGCCTGATGAACTTATCATTACCGCCGATACTATCGTGTGGACAGATAATTGCGTATTGGGGAAACCGACATCTGCCATCGAGGCCCAGAAGATGCTACAGCGTCTCTCGGGCAAAACTCATCAGGTGGTCACGGGTGTTACTCTTGCCACCACAGAGTGGAGCACCTCCTTCGCATCTGTTACGGACGTTACCTTTGCCAGTCTTTCCGATGAGGAAATACGCTATTACGTGGACCGATATGCCCCGATGGACAAGGCTGGAGCCTATGGCGTGCAGGAATGGATAGGATATGTGGGCGTGACCAGACTTAGCGGCTCCTATTTCAATGTCATGGGACTGCCCGTACAGAGACTTTATTCCGAACTCAAAAATAGAAACATTATACAGACATCATGAAGACAAAGAAAACTTTCTTGGCGGCTTGTACCGTAGCACTACTGGCTGTGATTTCATGCAAGGAGAAGGATTATACGGCCTATCCTCCCACTTGGAAAGGATTCCTGATAGAGCGCAACGGCGTGCAGGTGAGCAACAGAGAGATATTTGCGGGCGGCGATTCTGTGCGCGTAACAGCCGTCCAGGAGCAAAAGGGTCGCTATATCAACAGCACGTATTACAACTGGACTCTTACCTGTCAGGTGCTCAACGAGCAGGGGGGATTGACCGACAGCGTCGTCACGAAGCAGTATCATACCAACTATGACGGTATCAGCAATGCTGACCCTCAGCATACCTTTGCCATTCCCCAGGGAGCGCAGGGACGTGCCACTATATCTTTTGCTGCTACCTATAATTACAGTTCCGATGGTATATTGGTGTGGGACGGTAGCAATATCGGAGACAATAGCAGTTTCTCGGGTTATATCACCTCCACCTCCAGCTTGCTCAGCGGAGATTCCCACGGCTCCTTCAGCTTCTATATCAAGTAGGCAGACGTAGTATTTGCGCCTGTGGCCTATTCCACGATGTATCCCTTGCTCACGTCTCCTTCAGCCATCTGGCGATTGCTTAGGTTGGGGTAGATGAGTTTGCCTTTTCCGCCAGGTTCTCCCCTGAGCAGAGACACCGTCTTGCAGTCTCCGTGGAAGTCTGCCTGAAGACCCAGAGCCTTTCCTTCGAAGGTACCGTCACACTCAATGGCAGTCTGGAAGGGGCAGCGTGCTCCGTTGTACCAGAAACAGAAGCAGTCTGTCAGATGTACCCTGGCCCCTTTCCCCAGTCGGAATCCTGTGGCCATCTGGTCGCTGTAGCAATAATGGAACCAGTTGCTTCCCTGCTCGTTCTTGAATCCGCAACTGGTCTCATACTTCTGGGTATCCCTGAAGATATAAAGCGGATGTATGTTGCTTAGGGAGTTTCCTGAACTCTTGAGCCATACCCCTATGTTCACGTCTGCTATTCTCATGTTGGTGAGAGTATTGTCATATCCTTCCAGCAGTACGCCCACCGATTCCTCGGTCCCATTACCTGTGATGTTGACATCCACCACATCGGCATCCGACGAACCGCTGTTGGCTCCATGCTTGATATGCAGTCCCACCTTGGCTCGCTTGATGCTCACTCCGCTCACGCGTGTTTCTCTTCCACTGTCGATGGATATGCCGTTTGCCAGCCCGTTGGCATCTATGATGCCTCCTCTGAGGCCATAGTTGCTTCCGGGAACATAGATGGTGTTGAAGGGGTCCTTCCCGCCCAGTTTGATGACTGCTTCGTTTTCCGGCCATTCACCTATGGCACGTATGCAGGCAAAGTCGGCCAGAATGAGTGACACGCTCTTCTTGGGGTCTGCGGGAGTGAGGATGGGTTTGGATACACAATATGTTCCGTCGGGGAAGAAGATGGTGCGGTTGGGATTTTGGTCTATCAACTCCTGTATGGCATCGGCCACATCCGTCTTTCCATCATTCTTGATATGTTTGGTGACCACGAGGTAACCGTTTTCTCTTGTCCTGCTCTTTGTCTTTGCCTGCATGGTATGCATGTCCGTCAGGAGGAATAGCGCCAGTATGACCGTCAGGCCAACAGATATCAGGCGAATGACTTTCTGGTTGGTCAGGATGTTCCTGCCCTGTGGGGTGGTTTTCTTAGTGAAGTTCATTTGTTTTGCGGTAGTCTGAATATTTGTTCGTTTGAGTCTGGTTTTTGGGTATGAAGCTGTTTTTTCAGGAGTTGGCAGATTGTCAGTCGGCATCCTTCCCTACGGGGAATTTCTTTCGGAAGTGCCTCAGTCTCTCCATGTCCAGTTCTATGGTCAGCGTGTCCTGCTGATGATCCTTTGCTTCGGCCATGATGTTCCCGTAAGGATCCACGGCAAGTGTTCCTCCAGAGTAATAACAGGCAGGGTCGTTTCCCACGCGGTTGACGCCACACACGTAACATTGGTTCTCGATGGCTCTGGCCACCAGTAGTGACCTCCACGCATGCCTTCTGGAGTCGGGCCATGATGCCACATACATCAGTACGTCATATTCCGTGCCATCGTCTGCTGCCTGGGCTTGCATCTCCTCTCTTTCCGTTATGTGTCTGGTGGGGAAGAGCGAGTCTGCCGATGTGCTGTTTCGGCTCCAGAGTGGAAATCGGAGGTCGTAGCATATCAAGGGCAGAAATCTCACGCCTCGCCATTCCACCGTCAGTCGGCTTTCTCCTCTGGTGTATCGGGTATGTTCTCCGCCATACGTGAAGAGGTGCCTTTTGTCATAGAAGAGTGGTTCCTGGAATGGACGAATGAAATGCAGGCGATTGCGCCATTCACCCTCTTCCGTCTTTGTGGCCATACTCCCCACCAGGGCGCAGTTCATGCTGTCGGCCATGGATTGCAGCCAGAGGATATTCTCCTGCTGGTCTCTTGTCCCAGCCTCCTCAGGTTCAGTCAGGAATCCTGTGGGCCACATCTCGGGCAACACACACAGGTCTGATTCCCTGCATGCCAAAAGGGCAGGCCCCAGAGCCTCTCTGTTGGCTACGGGGTCTGCCCATTGGATATCTGTCTGCAGTAAGCTTATCTTCACTTTACGGCCACTTTCTGTCCGCGTATCACGTAGATTCCTCTTGGGAGGGTCTGCAGAGCGTCGTTTACGCCAGTCTGTCGGAGCACCATGTTGCCCTTTGTGTCATAGATGTTCTCTATGGTATTCTGGGCCTGCAGGGTTTCTATGCTGGTCTCCATTCCTTCCAGCGAGGTTACGTGCTTGATTTGCAGGTTGGTGGCAGAGGGTGCTTGTTTGTCCCAGGTGAATCCGCATCTGGTGGGCAGGAAGGTCTTGTCGGCATCGGTGCGCACCAGTATGCTCTGCAGAGGATATGTGTCCTGCTGTGCAGGTATGCCATATCTTCCTTCCACGCGCAGGCTCTCCCAACTGCTGCCGAAGGTGATCTGATTGCCTTGATTGTCGGTCTTGGTGATGCTGCGCAACTGTGTGCTGATGGCAGAAGCCAGTGTGGAAGAGGCCTTCAAGGTCAGCAATTTGGGTGCGAAGATGAGGTAGGGTGTACCTGCCTGAATGCCTTCCGCTGTACAGTCGAGGAATACCAGTGTGAGGGTGTTGCCCTCCTGACGTATCTGAGCCAGTCGCTCCACCTGTACGCCAGGAGCAGCTTTCTGCAACTGGTCGGCATTGAGTGTCATAGGCAGGCATATGCTGTTATATCCTGCCAGCAGGGTGCGGTACAGGGTGGTGGACTGTCCAGGGGTCTCCAATGCTTCCAGGTTCAGGGCATCTCCGCTCGTGTAGATGTTCTTCACTCTTTCTTGAGCCTGTGCAGGTATGCACAGGGCCACCATGGTCATAAGTGCAAGGGTAATTTTCTTCATGATCAGTCTCTGTTTTTGTTCGTTTTTATGTGATTTCCTTTGCAATATTACGAAAAAAATCGGCTGCTTGTATCCGTGTCTCCCTCTTTTTTGTCTTTGGGGACTAAAAATCCTTCATTTCTTTATAGTGTCCATGTCTGAACGAGTCTGGGCCATATGCTAAAGTGTGTCTTCAGGTACCCATTCCTCTGCGCTCATCACTTTGGATTCGCTATGGCTGAAGCGAGAGTGCCGCTGAGCAGGCGATGGTGTGCCGCCCATGGGCATGGGACGTGCAGCCTGCCTGTAAGCCTGCCATCTGCCGATGATGTTCTCCACATATTGACTTGTCTCCTCGCCACGCATATATCCATAGCGAACGGCGGGATGCCGGTAGAAACGCGGGTCAGAGAGGCGTAGCACATAGGGAGCCACCCGTTCCCAGGAATGAGGGTTCTCTCCGTATGCCGAGGTGAGAGCCATGGCATCTCTGATGTGCCTGGCTCCTCCGTTGTAGGCTGCCAATACAAAACGGATGCGCTCCGAACTATTGGTGATGTCGGCAAACTGGCGGTCCAGCATGGCCAGATATCTCGTGCCGGTTGCTATATTGGTTTCGGGGTCGTGGATGTCCTTTATGCTCACTCCCAACTGAGCGGCAGTCCCTGGCATGATTTGCATCAGTCCGCGTGCTCCTGCCCATGAGATGGCCTGTGGGTCAAAGCCCGACTCTTGATAACAGAGTGCAGCCGTCAGTCGCCAGTCCCACTTCACCTGTTGGCTGTAGCGTACCAGCATGTGGTCGTAGGGTGAGATGATACCTTTGGCCCGGTCTTTCATCATGGGCCTCATGTGCCGTCGGGTCACATGTGTTGCGGCCGTGAGCCTCTTCAGAGCAGCCTTCCTGGCTCCGCTTGTCCACCATTCGCTGATGGCTTGTGCGAGCAGGGGAGCATCCTCTCGAGTCTCCCATTGAGGCGTGTCTAAGGCAATGAAGTCTATGCTCCCCTGTTTCAGCTGTCTGCGCAGGGTGGCCGTATCGGGCGCAATGTCCATCTGCAGTTTTACTCCTATGCTTCGCGCAAACTCCTCTGCCAGGTGGAACTGCAGTCCCATGCCTTGCCCGCGGTATTCGTAGTAGGTATCTGGTCCGCTCAGGGTGCCTCCTATCAGCAGCGTGGCCTCCTGTATGTTGGGTAGGTCATAGCATTCCAGGGTGTCGGCCTTTAGCGTGTCCTTGGCAAATATGGGCGACTCGCTTACTGTCCTGCTATCCTTACAGGCCACCATGATCAGCATGGCCATCAGATATCCTGCTAACCGGAAACATTGGTGTGCCGTATTCTTCAACTTCATGGTCAGTGCAATAGGAAGTAAGAGAGAGAGGGGGAAGGTAAAGGAGAGATGGGGACGGATGTCTGTTGCTTCAGGGACGCTGCCGGTGGATGATGTAGGAGCGCATGATGTCTATGGCCTGCTTGTTGGAGCCACCCATGGGAATAATCAGGTCGGCATACCTCTTGGTGGGCTCTATGAATTCCTCATGCATGGGCTTGAGAACCTTCAAGTATCGGTCTATCACAGCCTGCGCCGTTCGTCCTCGCTCCAGTGTGTCACGCTGTATCACCCTGATGAGCCGCTCGTCGGGGTCTGCGTCGACAAACAGTTTCAGGTCCATCAAGTCGCGAAGTTGTTTCTTCCACAGGGCCATGATGCCCTCTATGATAATCACTTCGCATGGCTCCACATGTATGGTCTCTTCCAGGCGGTTGCACACCAGATAACTGTAGGTGGGCTGCTCGATGGCCTCTCCACGTCGGAGTTTCATTATGTGTTCGGTGAGCAACTTCCAGTCGAAGGCATCGGGATGGTCAAAGTTGATCTTCCTGCGGTCCTCCATACTCAGATGCGTATTGTCATTGTAATAGGAGTCCTGTGGGATGACCGACACGCATCCAGGGGGCAGTGCCTCCAGAATCTTCCTAACTACTGTGGTCTTGCCCGACCCTGTTCCACCTGCTATTCCTATTATATACATGTTGGCTGAGAGCGTGTGTTTGATGTATGGAGTTGATGTTTGTGTGCATATTGTTCTTGCTTCCTCCCTCTCTGTCCTGTGCAGTCCTGCTCTGTGGACGGGGAGGGTGGCATGCATTCCTCATCTGCAAAGTTAATGTAAAATCCCGTATGCCGAGAGTCTCACGGCAGGAAAATTTCAGGATGGAAAATGTAGTGGGTTGATTTATATCAAGAAATCATAGGGAAAAGTCTAAATGATAGTCACAGATTGTTTCTAATTGAGCGTTTCGTTCTACATTTGCACTCGTAAAGAAGATAGCAAAGTTTCGGAATGAAACCAAAAGACAGGTTCTGGTACGAAACTGAAAGATATAATAGTGTTGTTAGTTTAAGTTTAAGGAAAAGATTATTTAGGGTATTATTTAGGTAAAAGATTGTTTCTTTTTATGATGTTAGGTCAGCCGTGAGGTTGACCTTATCTTTTTTCCTCAAATCCGCAAGTAATCTCCAATAGCTTTCTTCGTGGTTCAGCAAAGTGCTTGGACACGTCAATCATGATAGTTGAAACGCGCGTATTGTCTGATTCGGTACTCACATCCCCCTTATCCGGCTCAGCAGAAATTTCCTGGGGGCTACTGTGACCCATATGGGGCGTGTCTCTCCTCCCTTTTCTCTTGT
>SAMEA3663036__coassemble_412_pt1 | contig 20546 bp, 16 predicted proteins | sample SAMEA3663036__metabat2_high_PE_022 | metagenome-assembled genome bin SAMEA3663036 (sample SAMEA3663036) | pig gut metagenome | biome: pig gut; feature: pig-associated habitat; material: faeces | place: France | collected 2012
TCAATGTGAGAAAGCCTCCAGCCGAAATGGCCAGGAGGCTTTCTTCTTTCTGCACAAGATGCTTGCTTTTCATTGTAACCATCCGAAACAATCCGTCTTGACATGGCCGAAATAAAAAGAAATCGCAGGGGCTTATCCTTGCGATTTCTTGTACTATTAAGGCGCATGCCTCCGAATCAAGACGACTTTTGGGAGAACAAGACTTTGGCGAACTATGTTGCTAAAGTGGTTTGTTATATATATAGATATTATGTCTTGTCTCTTTTCAGTTTATCCTGGATTATGCGATTGCAACATGGAGGTTGTAACTTCCCAGGATGATACATGCCAGTATGGTGAGTCCTATGAGAATACATGCTCCCCAACTCAGCGGTTTGCTGTTTGCTCGAAGACAATGAATAATAGAATAGATGATCAGAACGAAGGCAATCACCAGCATGGCGATACCCGAAATGAATAGCGGCCCTGAAAAGACATTCCCTTTGATGATATGAGACATGTTACTGCCACATATAGGTCCCCACAGGTTTCCTAATACATCTCCCATGATACTGAATAGTGCTCCTATGATGCTTCCTATCATGCCCATGACACCTCCTATGAAACCACCGCTCACTCCAGCTATGGTGGTGATAACCGCGCCCACGATGGCTATCGCGGCAGGAACACAGATGAAGATGACGAAGAGAGCAAACAAGATTTTCACCCATACGCTATTTTGCTTCTGCAGAGGGTTCGGATTCTCTTGAAGTATCTGGGAGTTCAGATTCTCTGGTGTGACTTTCACTCCCTTCATGCGCAGGTAATCTTCAGGCGTGATGGGATTGGGTAGCACTATCCATAGGATGATATACAGTATCAGTCCAAATCCTTTCAGGACAAAAAGTGCAGCCAAGATGACACGCCACAACACAACGTCTCCTCCAAAGTATTGAGCCAATCCAGAGCATACACCACCCAGTACCTTGTCATTGGGATTTCGGAAGAGTTTCTTCCCTTCGGTGTTGTTCCTTAGCTTGTCGTAAGCATCCTGGACTGTCTTCTGTGCTCCATCGGCAGCCTTTTCGAATGCTGTTTGCCAGTCCTCACTTGCCGAACTCTCTTCTGTCTTCGACTGATTCTCTTTTCCCGGTTCATTCTCTTCCTGGAATGAAGTTTCTTCAGGTGCTATTTCCTCTGGATTCCCGATCTGTGCAATAATCTCTCTTATTATATCATTGCTGACCGCTTCCATCCCCTTTTCCTTACGAGCCCAAAGCAGTTCTGCCACCCGATGTTCGATATCGTCGGCTATTTCGGCTCCTCCTTCCTGTCTGCTGAAATATCTCTTCATGCTCTCCAGATAGTTCTCAAGCAGTTGGTAGGCATCCTCATCGATATTATAGAGTGTGCCATAGAGATTGATTTGGATATTCTTTTTCATTGTCTTGTTTTGATTTTGATTTAGAGGTATGTTATTGCACGAGTTCTGCATGAAGTTTGCCCACGGTATTGGCAATTTCATTCCAGCTTTGATTGAGGACCTTGAGTGCATCTTCACCTTCTGATGTCAGCGTGTAGTATTTGCGTGGAGGTCCAGAAGTGCTCTCTTGCCATTCGTATTTGAGTATTCCGTCTTTCTTGAGACGGTTGAGCAAAGGGTATAGTGTGCCTTCCATGATAATCATGTCGGCATCCTGCAGTTGCCCGATAATATCATTGGCGTAGCATGCGCGTCGTTTCAGAAGTAGCATGATGCAGTACTCCAGCATCCCTTTGCGCATCTGTGCCTTAGTGTTCTCTGTATTCATCTTTCTTGTAGAATGTGATGTATTCTGACGCAAAGGTATACAAAACCATAGTACCTTGTATAACATAGTACTATGATTTAACATTAATTAATCATCCAACACTATATTACATATATATATCATAAAACCCAAATCAGTCATCAGGCCGATTTGGGTTTTATGGTAGTTTGGTGTTGGGCATCATCATAAACTGATGAGAGGCTGTTTATGGTGTGCTTACCTCTGGCATTTTGAATTCGTTGACTGCCTGTATATACCTTGGCATAAAGTCCTCCATGGTGGGATACCTGTCGGGATGAGCTTCTCGTTCCTCGAGGACCTTGATGATGTCCCTGATGAGTACGAACTTCTTCTTTCCTTCGTCCATCTTTATCAAATCCTCCAGGGTGTATCCATTCAGGTCAATGGTGTGTTTCATCAGATAGCGTATGACGCATGCCTCCACGAAGGTTTCATTCATTACATATATGGGGGCGCCATAAGCTATGGAGTCATAGAACTTGGCGTTCGGTGTGAATATCTCTTGAGCCTTGTCCTTGATGCTTTCCCACACTTTTTCGTTGAGAGGGTTACAGTATGAATGGTTGCACTCATGTAAGATGATAGGTAACGTATATTCCACGCCATAATAGATCTGTCCCTTCTCGTCTCTGTCACAGCATCCCATCATGGCATAGATCACTTCCTGCCCATCCTTGCGCATCTTGTTTACTGCATAATTGGCAGGTCCGATGAGAATGCCCATACAGATGTTGAACGTGCTGTTCTCGTTTGGTCCAAAGAAACTGTCGTACCATCCGAAGTCTATCATGTCCACCACCTTCTGCATGGCTTTTTCGCACTCCTGATAGAGAGGCTTGTGGTTTTCGTAGAACTCCCAGAAGGGTGTCTCGTCATAGAAATGCTGGAGCAGTTTCACGAATCTCTTCTCTTTCTTGCGTGTGATACGGTCATAATAATCATTGTAGTCAGATACGAGGGAATCGTTGAATCTTATTTTTCCCTTTTTGATGTTCAGTTGCAGAGCCACATCGATGGGAAAGTTCCAGTTGAATCCTTCGTTCATGAGTTCCTTTCTTGCATATATGACCGCTGGGGTGTTCCTTATATGGCGCAAAGACGCTGTCCAGTTCGACCATATAGTCGGGCAGAGCCTCATCCTCCCAAGTGTAGCCAGGTATTTCTGCCAGATGAGCCACGATGCTCACCAGTTCGGTTTCCTCCAGATATTTTGCCTTTACTTCTCTCTGCGAAAAACAGTGTGAAGAAGAAAGGACAAGGAGCATAATGATAGTTATATGTTTCTTCATAATCTCTTCTTTAGAATAATGATTTCTGCATCAGATCCATTACCTTCATATTCTCTCACGAGAATATATTTCTCGCTGCATGCCACGCCATAGCACCTGCCATCGCTTTTCTGTACTTGATTGCCCCAGTAGGTGGCTATGTTATCCTGTATTCGTTCATTGCAGAAGGTTTTTTAGCACAAAGTCAGTGGCTCCCCACTATGCTCTTGCAGCATGGTGGGGAGCCCTACCTCTGTAATGTCTTCCCATGCCTTGGGCATGGTGAGTAATGGAGTTTATTCCTTCACAGAGAACTTATAGATGGTCTTGGTCTGGTACTTTTCGCCCGGACGTACCACGGTGCTGGGGAATGCAGGCTGGTTGGGGCTGTCGGGATAGTGCTGTGACTCGAAGCACATAGCGCTACGCTGAGGATGCTTCACTCCCTTCTTGCCTACGAATGAGCCATCCAGGAAATTGCCGGCATAGAACTGCACGCCAGGCTGGTCGGTGTACATGGTCATCTCCACTCCGCTGTTGGGATCGTAGATGGTACCGAAGGCCTTGTTGATGTCGCCGCCTGTGTTCAGAATCCAGTTGTGGTCATATCCGTTACCATTCTTGATCTGTACGTTGGTGGTGTCGTTGATGCGCTCACCGATGGCTGTGGGAGTACGGAAGTCAAATGGAGTTCCTTCCACGGGAACAATCTCGCCAGTAACCAGTACGTTCTCATCCACGTTGGTCATGCTGTCGGCATCCAGTTGCAGGATCTCGTCCAGACAATCCTTAGAGCCATCGCCGCTCAGGTTGAAGTAGCAGTGGTTGGTAAGGTTCAGAATGGTAGCCTTGTCGGTGGTTGCCTCGTAGGCAATCTCCAGAGCGTTGTCATCGGTCAGGGTGTAAGTAACCTTCACTTCGATGTTGCCAGGGAATCCGTCCTCACCGTCGGGGCTGGTGGTGGTGAATGTCAGATGCTGGTTGTCAGTCTGTTCTGTGTTCCAGATACGGTTATGGAAGGCGATGGGGCCTCCGCCATGCAGGGTGTTGCCGTTGTTGTTCAGTGTCAGCTGGTAGTCTACGCCATCCAGAGTGAACTTTCCTTTGGCAATACGGTTTCCATAGCGACCTATGAGTGCGCCGAAGTTGCATCCCTCTGCGCCATACTTCACATAATCCCCGATAGAGTCGTGTCCCAGACATACGTCGTACATCTTGCCGTCCTTGCCGGGAACCCAAATGCTCACGATGCGGCCGCCGAAGTTGGTGAAGCAGACCTCCATGCCATTAGGATTGGTCAAGACAAACAGGCTGGTGGAGTCGGTCAGGAAGTTCTCTGGATTGAGTCCCGACTGTGTGAGTGTGGTTTCTGCCTGTGCATCAGTGTTTGCCTTTTGACCACAGGAAACCATTGTCAGGCCTGCTGCCAAAGCCATGCAGGCAAGAGTGATTTTTTTCATCTCAATTGTTTTTTAGAGTTGTTTGTTAATATAAATAGTGAATCTTCGTAATCATGCTTCAGTGTCCGTGCTGGCAGGGGATGCTTCGTTGTCCTCTGAATTCTTCTTTGCCAGATAGTCGGGCAGGGAGAGTCCTGCCTGGTCGAAGAGCTCGTTCAGAGGGGGAATGCTCTTCATGAGTCCGGACAGGAAGTTGGCTGTGCTGGTTTTTCCGTCGGCGGCGCCACCTCCATTGTCCCATACGGTCACCTTGTCGATGTTGATGCCCTTGATGGCATCCACCTGTGTCTTCACCAGTTCGGGCAGTTTCTCCAGGAGCAGCAGGGTATATGCTTTGGTGGCATCTCCTCCAGCAGCCTTGATCATACGGTCATAACCCTCGGCCTGCTTGGTGAGCACCTGATAGAGACCGTTTGCCTCGGCTTCCATCTTGGCGAAGATGGCATCAGCCTCACCCTTGGCATTCACGCGCTTCTGTTCTGCCTCTGCTTCAGCAGCTATGACCAGTCGCTGCTTCTCTATCTCCTGTGCCACGATGACGTTGGCTTTCTGGCTGGCTCTCTCGCGGTTGGCACGTGCATCCTCGGCTTTCTGTTCTGCGGCATAAGCTTCCTCCAGGGCCTGTGCTTGTGCTACCTTTTCTGCAGCCACGGCTTTGCGTTGTGCCTCTGCTTCTCTTTCTCGACGTGCAGAGTCACTGTTGGCAATGGCTATCTTGGCCTCGTTCTCACCCTGTACGGCTTGTGCGTTGGCCTCGGCGGTACGTATGCGGGTCTCTCTCACGGCTTCTGCCTTACCTATCTCACCTATCTTCTCCTGTTCTGCCACGCGCACCTTGGCCTCGTTGATGGCTTTGGCTGCTGCTTCCTGACCCAGAGCTTCGATGTATCCCGACTCGTCCTTGATGTCGGTCACATTCACGTTGATGAGTCGCAGACCTATCTTCTTGAGCTCCACTTCCACGTTTGCCGTGATGGCCTCCAGGAATTTGTCACGGTCGGAGTTCAACTCCTCAATGCTCATGGTGGCTATTACCAGACGGAGTTGACCGAAGAGGATGTCTCTGGCCAGTTCCTGAATTTGCTGTGCCGACTGTCCCAGCAGACGCTCGGCAGCAGCCAGCATGCTTTCGGGATCGGTACTGATACCCACGGTGAAACGGCAGGGTACATCCACACGGATGTTCTGCTTGGAGAGCGCATTCGTCAGATTGGCATCTATGCCTATGGGTGTGAGTGACAGATAAGCATAATCCTCGATGATGGGCCACACGAAGGCACCTCCACCATGCACGCACTTGGCACTCTTCGACGTACCTCGGTTGCCGTATATGACCAGAATCTTATCGGAGGGGCAGCGACGATACCGGTTGATGATAGCCACGAAAAGGAAAACCAATGCGACGATTAACACGATTAAGAAAACAAATGGTTCCATAGTTAAATATGTTTTTTAGTGGATAAATCTTGATAGATGATGGTTCATGCACGCTGCACCAGCAGTGTGGAACCGTTGATGACCTCTGTCACTGTCACCTGTGTTCCGCTGGGAAGAGCTTCTCCATCGGTCACAGCAGGCAGTTCCTGTACCGATCCCTGGAAACTGATTTGCACCTTACCCGTGCCCTTGCGGCTTTCAGGAATGGGGATATATACCGAGCAGGTCTGTCCCACGGCCTCGCTGATGCTGTATGATCCCTGTGATTCCAGGCGCAACAGTTTTCTAAGCATGAACACGAAAGCCAGTACCAGGGTGCATCCACACAGGATGGCCACGATGGCCAACAGAAAGCGATTTTCTATCACTCCCGAGAAGCACACGCCTCCCCAACCGATTCCCAGCAGGAAGTTGACAGCGTTGCGGATGGTGAAGAGTTGCATGGCACCACCTGTGTCCAGAGTGTCGGCATGCCCATCGGGAATGTCCGCACCATCGGGAATGTCTGCACCGAAATCTACGTCCGTGTCCGTGTCCCCGATGCCGATAAAGGTAAGCACCATCTGAATCAGGAATATGATACTCATCACGATGGCAATCCCCCAATAGGATCTCACCTGTGGGTCCAAAGAGTTGAACCAGTCAATAAATAAAGCGTGTATCATTCTCTTTCTGTTTATAATTCATCGTAAAGTTACGCAATTTCATTCATTTGCTGCAAGAAGTATAATAAAAAGAGCACAGAAAACCGATTACAATCCCTTTTCGGGATGGATTCCTGTGCCATTGGCAGCAGCTTGTCCTGTGATTTCCTGCTTTGCAGAGAGTGATTTGCTGTTTTCCCCAATCACGGTGTGAGTTTGGGCCTATCTCGGTGCCAGTTTACACGTAACTGTGAGATGTACCAGTCACGTCCCTTGGTCCTGTTTCCTTGATAGAAGAGGTAAGTCTTGCCCTTTCTGTCCTTGAAGATGTGTGGATGTCCGCTCTCGCTCTCGTTCCATGCTCCAGGTGCTCCGTTGCTCAGGAAGGGTTCTTCCGTCAGTCTGTCCCAGGTGATGCCATCCCTGCTCACCGCCACTCCTATCTGCTGTGGCTCATTGTTGTAGGCACCTGCATAGAACATATACATCCGTTTCCCCCTGACAAGGATTGAAGGCGCTTCTATGCAGTTGCGCTCCCATCCGAGTGTGGGCGACAGTATGGCACTGTCGGCAGCCTGTGTCCATTCTCCACGGCTGAAATCTGTCCCCTTGGGTGCTGTGGCCACACCTATCTTCTGCACTTTGAAGTCCGGGTCGCGAGTAGCGAAATAGAGGTAGTACTTCCCACGGAAGAAACATACTTCGGCATCGATGGCTCTTCCGCAGGTCCATGCTCCTGTGGGCCGGAAGATGGGGTTGGTGACATCTCGTGTGAAATGAAGGCCATCGGTGGAGGTTGCATGGCAGATGGCATCTTTGGCGCCGTTGCCATAAGTCTGATAGAACAGGTGCACCACTCCATCTCTCACCAGCGCACCGGGAGCGCACAACCCATTCTTCTCATATTCGGCACCAGGAGCAGGAGTAATTTCTCCCACCTTGTGCCAGTCTGTCAGGTTCTTACTTTCGGCAATGCCTATGTTCCATCCGCCCTGCTTGTCTCCTTTCCGGGGAGGGATGGAATAGTACATCAGATATCTGCCATCCAGGCGCACCACATGAGGGTCCTTGGCAAAGGGAACACCCTGGCGTGAATCATCGGCAAACATCATGTGCTGGGCATGTGTGACAGATGGTGCCAGCAGGCACATCATCATCATTATTATAAGAGAAATCTGTCTGTTCATGTTCTTTCTGTTCATGTGGGTGTTGGTGTGAGATAAGTGCTTGTTAATTTGGTGATTATCGGAATCTCTATGAGTTGTAATTGTGGATTACACAGAGAAATCACCAGTCATCGCCATGATTGTTGAGGATAAAGTTACTGAAATCTTTTTGTATGACAGGTGACTTCTGCAAATTTATTTTTGCCCAGACTTTCGCCTTCCACTGACCATTTTTCACTAACTTTGTTGGTGTGTTCTTGCCTTCTGCGGTTTCGGGACACAGGATAACCACCAAATGAACATTGTCAAACCTAAAAATTATACTGATGAGCAAAAGATCATTTATACTACTTCTGAACTGTATCCTGGCGCTTACCGTCAGCGCACAGAGCATCGAAAAACTCCTGCTGGACGGATGGAGGTTCCACCAGGGAGCTGCACAGGGAGCCGAGCAGGCCGCCTATGACGACTCACAATGGCAGGAGGTGAGTGTTCCGCACGACTGGGCCATCAGCGGTCCCTTTGACAAGGACATAGACAAGCAGGTGGTGGCCATCATGGAAAATGGAGAACAGAAGGCTACCGAGAAGACAGGCAGAAGCGGTTCGCTGCCCTGGGTGGGAGAAGGATGGTATCGTACAGCATTCGATATACCCGAAGGGTACACCTGCGGAGAACTGGTTTTTGATGGAGCCATGGCAGAGCCCCATGTGTGGGTAGACGGTAAGGACGTGGGCTACTGGGCATTCGGATATAACGTGTTCAGACTGAAGTTGGGAGGCGAACTGATGAAGCCAGGAAGACATACCCTGGCCGTTCATCTGCAGAACGTAGAAGAGTCCAGCCGCTGGTATCCCGGGGCAGGCATCTATCGCCCTGTGCGCTTAGTGCTCCACAAGGAAGTGTACATAGACCGCTGGGAGACCTTCGTACGCACCACACGCCTGGACGGTATCACATCAGACCACATCCAGGCTGAGCGAGCCAGACTTACGGTAAGCAGCACCGTGGAATCACCCGAATACGACGGGAAACTGTCGGTCACACATACACTTCTGGATGCAAGTGGCAAGCCCGCAGGAGAGAGCAAGAAGACGCTGTGGAAAGACTTCAAGCAGACCGTCCAGACCATCGACGTGGATCAACCCCTCCTGTGGAGCCCAGAGCATCCTGTCCTCTATACCCTTGTCACAGAAGTGTATAGAGACAACAAACTCTGTGACAGGCAGGAGACCAAGGTGGGCATCAGGCTGGCAGAATATAATCAACAGGGATTCTTCCTCAACGGAGAACAGCGCAAATTCCGAGGCGTGTGTCTCCATCACGACATGGGACCCACAGGTACCGCCTTCTATAAGGATGCCTTCCGGCGTCAGGTGCGCCTGCTCAAGGAGATGGGGTGCGATGCCATTCGCACGTCGCACAACACACCCTGCCCCTGGCAGCTGGATATCTGCGACGAGATGGGTATGATGGTGATGGCAGAGAGCTTCGATATGTGGAAAATACCCAAGTGCAAGAACGGATATGCACGCTTCTTCGACGAGACGGACACAGAGCATGTGAATGCCGACGGACAGAAATGGTACCTACGCGATATCAGCAACCTGGTGCGTGTCAACCGCAACCATCCCAGCATCGTCATGTGGAGCATAGGCAACGAGGTGCCCGAACAGAGCCATGCCGACGGACTCTATTACTCCACCATGATGCAGGACCTCATCCATCGCCTTGATGGCACAAGGCCCTGTACACAAGGCATGAACAGCGGACGGGCAGCCATGGAGAACGGTATCTGGCAATCGATGGACATCCCCGGATGGAACTATCACGTGATGGAGTACCCCGCAGGTGAAAAGGCCTCCAAGAGCGGTATTATCGTGGGTAGTGAAACGGCCTCCACCATTTCAAGCCGAGGAGTCTATAAGTTCCCCGTAACAGAGGAGGTGCACACCATGTACCCCGACGGACAGGTGAGCAGCTACGATCTGACCGTCTGCCACTGGAGCAATCTGCCCGATGATGACTGGGTGATGCAGGACCTGGATCCCAGGGTGATAGGCGAATTCGTGTGGACGGGTTTCGACTATCTGGGAGAACCCACTCCATATGATGAATACTGGCCCTCGCGCAGCAGCTATTTCGGCATCTACGATCTGGCCGGACTGCCCAAGGACCGTGTGTGGCTCTACCGCACCCATTGGGCACCCGAGAAGGAAACCCTGCACATCCTTCCCCACTGGACCTGGAAGGGTCGTGAAGGCGAGGTGACTCCAGTATTCGTATACACCAACTACCCCGAAGCGGAACTCTTTGTCAATGGCGTGAGCCAGGGACGTCGCAAACGACTGGAGATGACGATGGACGAGTATCTCGCTTCTGCCCACAAGCGCAAGGTGCCCTGGGGCACAGAGAATATGTCGGATCCCGCTTCGGCCAAGAACCGCATAGACCGCTATCGCCTGCGCTGGATGGATGTCGTATACGAGCCCGGAGAGATTCGCGTGGTGGCCTATGACCGTTCGGGAAAGCCTGCTGCCGAGAAGACTCTGTGCACAGCCGGAAAGCCTCACCATATAGTGCTCGAAGCCGACCGTGCCAGCATGCCTGCTCAGCCTGTCGACAGCGATGGCAAAGCACTGGATACCCCCAGTCTCACTTACTATACTGTGAATGTTGTGGACCGCAATGGCAACCTCTGCCCAGATGCCAGCAACCAGCTCTCCTTCAAGGTGGATGGTGCATCGGCACGCTTCAATTCATGCTGCAACGGAGATGCCACATCACTGGAACCATTCACAAAGCCCACCATGAAAGCCTTCCACGGCAAACTGGTGGTAGTGGTGGAGAGCACTCCCACGGCAGGAACCTCCAAGCTCACGGTCACAGGAAAAGGATTGAAGGAAGCCCGTACGGAAATAGTGGTAACCGCGCAATAAAGCGATCTGCTGCGCACACAGAATCTTCCCGCAAACGTCAGCGGCTGCGGTTGCTAATATGTTCGGTGTTGGACGCAGTGCACTGCGATGTCGGTTGCAGTGCACTGCAGGAAGGGTTGCAGTGCACTGCATCTGAGATGGGCAAGAGTGGCATAGGAATCGCCACTCCTATTCTGGGATAAGAGAAAAGGGAGAATGGATTTGAAGGATTGCCCAGCGCCATGCTGTCTGATGACCTAATGGGGGCTTGTCACATGGTATCCTTCTTCTTCTGAGGCCTGTCCGCTCCCGAACCTTCTCTTTGTTTCCCCTGCTTGGAAGAATCGGCCTTTGCTCCGTTCTTCCCACCGCTTTTGCCTCCAAACTGTCGGAACCGATAACTCAGGGTGGCCAGGAAGTAACTGTGTACCGTGCTGGTTCGGGTGTCGGTGCGCGAGGTGGTGGTGATGGTTCTGCTGATGTCGCTATGCTTGCTCAGCACGTCCACAGCCTTCAGGCTTATCACGAGCGTCTTCTTCGGCAAGATGCTCTGGCTGATTTGGAATCCCCATATCAGTTCGTTGGTGTTCATGTTGGCCTGAGCATATCCCCTTCGGCATTGCTCGTCTATTTCGGTACTCAGTTTCATGTTCCAGGGCAAGTCTATCTGTATGCTTCCTCCGTAGTTGAAGCGATAGGTATCCATGTTTCGTGCACTGGTGCTGGTGCTGCTGGTGTGGTTGTAGCGGAAACCTCCGTTGGCATTCACTTCCAGCCAGTCGGTCCGATAGGTAAACCGCAGTCCTTGTCTTACCGATGCTCCTCGGGTGCGGTTCTTAACTGTCTCGGCCAGTTTGCTTCGGTACACGTATCCCACGGCATTGGTGAAACTTCCCTGTGTGTTGGTGTTCACTCTGAAGCGTTTGTCGCCCCGTATGGCCGTATTGAAGTTGAATCCTGCGCTGGCATCCCAGTTGCCGTTCACATTCTGTGGGGTGGTCACCCTTCCGCCAGTCTCCTCGTCATATTCTGTTCGGCTGCTCACGCTGTTCTGTGTGGCATGGAAATCGATGTTGGCAGCATAGGTCCTTTGGCTTTCGGTGATGCTCTTTCGGTAGTCGGCATGGATGGTCTGTGTGAAGGAAGGCTTCAGTTCGGGATTTCCCAATCGGATGTTCAGAGGGTCGGCATTGCTCAGGGTGTCAGGGATAAGGTCTGTGATGGAGGGTTGTCCTGTGCTGGCATGATACCGTGCGTTGAACTGCTCTTTCTTGGAGAATCGGTATCTGAAGTTGAGTGTAGGGCTGGCGTTTACCACCGACCGTGCCACCTCATAGTGCCTGACTCCTTTGGTATAGTCCACCTGGCTTCTCTGTGGCTGCACCATAGCGCCGAAGGAAAGCAGATACCGCGGACGTACGATGCGCAGTTGCAGGTTGACATTGTGGTTCTGGTAGATATTCTCCGTACGGCCTTGCTGTGCGGTGTCGGGTGTGGCCAGATATCCCATCTCTCGGTAGTTGTCCAGATTGACTCCATGGGTGAGGTTATCTCTTCCGAAGATGGAACTCACATTGCGCTCACGTGCATTTTTTCTCCACGAGTATTGGTAACTGGTCTGCAGATAGATCTGTTTGCCCACAGGCTCTGTGTATGACAGGCGTACCGATGCGTTTCTGCCTATGTTGTCGGCATCGTTGAACTGTGTCTTCTGATACACGGAGTCTTCTCCTGTCACGGCTTTCAGTCGGTAGTAGTCGGTCTGTGAGTAACTCTGGCTGTCGGAGTTTCCTTTCTGGAATCCTGCTCCAACCTGCATCGACAGGTTTCTCCCCACCTTGCCCAGTCGGCGGTTGGCCTGTATGTTTCCTCCTGCACTTACGTTCTTCTGCTCTCCGTGGCTGGCTCCTGTGCGTCGGTTCACTTTGATATCCCTGGGAATCAGGTCCCACTGCTCGAACACATTCTCCATGTCGGGCACCCGTGTGAGTGGGTCGTCCGTCATGGACACTCCCAGCCTTCGTCCGTTGTCATTCCCTTTCCCCCATTGGAAATTCGGACTGATGATGATGGTGGTAAGTGTGTCGGGAGTCCATTCGGCCTTGTACTGCAGGCGCAGGTTCCTGTCATGGCCTGTCTGACTGCGCAGTTGCTCCTGGAAGGCCGCCAGCTTGTTCTCGAAGGCCTCTATGCTGGATGCCGTCTCGCTGTGGCTCTTGCGCAGGCTGGTCTCCAGTCCGCCATTGATCTGTATGAGGTCCTTGCGCTCGTAGTTCTGTGTCAGTCCGATATTTCCGCTGGTGGTATTTCCGTTCCCCTTGGTGTTTCCTGTGTTTCCCACCAAGGTGATTTTCTGGTCTTTGACAAACCGGCTCACCATAGCCTTGCCATTCATGCGGTCCTGTGTGCCGTATCCCCCTTGCAGATTGCTCATCCATCCCTGCTTGCGGTTTTTCTTGATGGTGAGGTCCAGCACCATCCTCTCTTCTCCGTCGTCGATACCTGATATGCGAGCCATGTCGCTCTGTCGGTCATAGGCTTTTATCTGGTCCACCATGTCGGCAGGCAGGTTTTCCAGGGTGGCTTGCATGTTCTGTCCGAAGAACTCCTTTCCGTCCACCAGTATCTGTGTGATGGGCCGTCCGTTCATGGTATATTTGCCGTTATCGTCTATTTCCACTCCCGGCAGTTTCTTCACCAGTTCCTCCACCATCTCTCCTTCTTGCACCTTGAAGGCCTCGGCGTTGTACACCAGGGTGTCATCGCTTACGGTCATCTCCGCCATCTGTCCTTCCACCACAGCCTCTTTCATCAGTGTGCTGTTTTCCTGCAGATATACGGTTCCCAGCATGAGGTGGCCTGTCTGGCGTGTGATGTTCAGGGATCTGCTCTCATCATGGAATCCCATGCAGGTGAACTTCATGGTGTATTTCCCTGGGGAGATGTTGGTCAGGGTGTATTGCCCGTTCTCAGCTGTCTGTGTGAGCTTTGCCAGTTCTCCTTTATTATTGATGAGGCGCACATGTACTCCTGGCAGACTGTCCTGCAGAATGGCATCCAGCACACAGCCACGCAGTTGCAGACTGGTCAGGGTGTCCGTTTTCTGTGTGGTGGCAGTAGTCTTCCGCTGTCGGCTTTTCTGTGCAGTGGCACTTGCTGAGAACATCAGAAGCACGATGAGAAATAACAAAGAAGTCCTGGACATATGTATTTGGGATACTTCTTTTCGGGAATGGTTTAATGATGAGAGGTGTCACGGCAGTGAATACCTAATCGGGGCATACCGTCAGGTGTGTGTATGCACCACCCTTTACAGTCCGCATTCTTTCTGCAGGCTCAGGGTCAGCTGGATGAAATCCTGCACGCTGAGTTGCTCGGGACGCTTCTGGAAGAGGGGCTGTGCCAGCCATTCCGTATGGTCCTTGGGCTGGATGCCCTTGCCAGTCTGCTCTGTATCTATCTGTGTGAGCAGAGGGCGTATGTTGTTGCGCAGGGTCTTTCTGCGCTGGTTGAAGGTGGTCTTCACCACCCTGCGGAAGAGCGCCTCCTGGCAGGGCAGGGACGTCACACTGTTACGTGTCAGGCGGATGACGGCACTCTTCACCTTTGGTGGCGGACAGAACACGTGCTCGTCCACCGTGAACAGGTACTCGATGTCATACCATGCCTGTAGCAGCACGCTCAGTATGCCATAGGTGCGACTTCCCGGTGCTGCAGCCATGCGCAGTGCCACCTCGCGCTGTATCATGCCCGTACAGCAAGGTATCAGGTCGCGGTTCTCCAGCATGCGGAAGAATATTTGGCTGGAGATGTTGTAGGGATAGTTGCCTGTCAGCACAAACGGCTCCCCGCCGAAAATCCTGTCGAGGGGCATACGCAGGAAGTCATCCTCCAGGATGTCCTCACCCAGCTGGGGCATGTGCTCCTTCAGGTAAGCCACCGACTCTGTATCTATCTCCACCACTTTCACGGGCCTGCCTTTGGGCAGCAGATACTGGGTGAGTACCCCCATGCCAGGTCCTACTTCCAGTATGGGCAGGCCAGGGCAGGCATCCACGGTGTTGGCTATCTTCTGGGCCACCTCCTGGTCGGTGAGGAAGTGCTGTCCCAACTGTTTCTTAGGTCTTACGCTTTTCATTCTGCTTAGGGCTATGATGATGGGTGAAGTGGGGGAGAGGTGTGCTTACAGGAGAGCAGGCAGGCGGAACAGGCCCGTGCCGTTGCTCCCCTTCACCAGGATGGTGTGTCCGCTGAGGGGATGGGTCGAGAGATAATCTTCCACCTGTTTCTCATTCTCAAAGGTTCGGTATTTCGTGTGGCTGCATTCGCTTTCAGCCTGTTTCTCTGTCAGTGCCTGGGCAAACTCGCTTCCCACCAGCCACACGTCTTCCAGCTCCATCCCTTGCAACTGATGCAGCACGCGCAGGTGTTCCTTGCGGCTTTCAGCACCCAGTTCGCGCATGTCTCCCAGGATGACCATCTTGTGACTTCCCTCCACGAAGGCGAATGCTGTGAGTGCAGCCTCCATGCTCGAGGGGTTGGCATTGTAGGCATCCACCACCAGTCTGTTGTGCTCTGTCTGTCTGAACTCACTTCTGTTGTTGGTGGGCTGGTAAGCCTCCAGTGCCTGGTCTATCTGCGAGGGCGTCACCCCAAAGTGCAGTCCTACGGTGATGGCAGCACGCAGGTTGGCTATGTTGTATGCGCCTATGAGGTGGGTCTTCACCTCGTGCCAGGGCTCGTAGTCGTCCTCTCGCCATTGGATGCACAGGAAGGGGGAGCAGCTCTCCACACGTGCTTCCACATAGGGGATAGCCTGCTGCCCTATCTGGAATCCCCGGCTGCTGGCCATCTCTCTCAGGTCATCGTCCAGAGCATTGAGGAAAATCTTTCCTCCGCGCTGGCTCAGGTCGTCATAGAGTTCGCCCTTGGTATGCTTTACTCCATCAAACGAACCGAAGCCGAGCAGGTGGGCACGTCCCACATTGGTGATGAGGCCATAGTCGGCGTGTACCAGCGAGCATAGGAAAGCAATCTCTCCCGGATGATTGGCCCCTGTCTCCACCACAGCCAGGTCATGGTCCCCAGTGAGTCGGAGCAGGGTGCGTGGTACACCTATGTGGTTGTTCAGGTTGCCTTGAGTATAGAGCACATGGTGTGACTGTGAGAGTACTGCCGACACCAGTTCCTTGGTGGTTGTCTTCCCGTTGGTCCCGGTTATCTGTATGATGGTCTTCCCCCAGCGCTTGCGGTGCAGGGCCGCCAGTTGCTGCAGTGCTTCCAGTACCGATGGCACCACCATGTATCGCTGGTCAACAGCCACCTCGGGGTTGTCCACCACAGCAGCGGCACACCCTTGTTCGAGGGCACGGGCAGCAAAGAGGTTCCCGTCGAAAGTGTCTCCCTTGAGGGCAAAAAAGATGGAGCCCTGAGGGCAGTCGCGACTGTCCGTTGTCACCAGCGGATGCTGCAGGTACAGTTCATATAGAGATTCCAATGTGGTCATGATTCTTTCCTCCTTGTTTCTGTTCGGTATGTACTTCGGAGCATACGTCCTCCGTCTCCTCCGCAAAGTTAGCGCATTTTTCCCGTTTCGCTTGTTCATTCTTCAAATAATGGATAACTTTGCCAGTCAGAAAAGTAATGAAATGAATCAGATGCAGGAAAATTCCCATTATACCATAAACGTAGGCGGCACGCTGATGGATATGAGCGTCCCGCGTGTGATGGGTATTCTCAATGTGACCCCTGATTCTTTCTATGCCGACAGCCGCAAGCAGAGCGATGAAGAGATAGCAGCCCGCACCATGCAAATCCTGCAGGAGGGAGCCGACATGATAGACATAGGCGCCTACTCCAGCCGGTCGGGTGCACAGGATGTGACTCCTGATGAGGAGATGCAGCGTCTCAGACAGGCCCTGCAGGTATTGCGGCGTGTGGCTCCCGATGCAGTGGTGAGTGTGGACACCTTCCGTGCCGATGTGGCCCGCATGTGTGTGGAGGAGTATGGCGTGCAGATGGTGAATGACATCTCGGGAGGAGAGCTCGATGCAGAGATGTTCTCCACCGTGGCCCGTCTGAAAGTCCCCTATATCCTGATGCATATGAAGGGCACTCCTCAGAATATGCAGGCTGATCCTCAGTATGATGACCTGCTCACCGAGATGCTTCAGTACTTTGCCCACAGGATCTTCCGCCTGCATGAACTGGGCGTGGCAGATATCATCCTCGACCCCGGATTCGGGTTTGCCAAGACCCTGCAGCATAATTACGAGTTGATGCACCGACTGGAGGACCTGCACGTGCTGGGACTCCCTTTGCTGGTGGGCATCAGCCGCAAGTCCATGATTTATCGCCTTACGGGCGGTTCTCCTCAGGATGCACTCAACGGCACCACGGTGCTCAATACCATAGCTCTGGCCAAGGGTGCTTCCATCTTGCGTGTCCATGACGTGCGCCAGGCAGTGGAGGCCGTACGGATAACCAATATGATGCGCTCATGTTAGAAATGGGAATCAAGGACGTGATAGACGTCCTGCTGGTAGCTGTCATCCTGTTCTACTGCTATAAACTGATGAAGCAGTCGCGCTCGGTGAATATCTTCTATGGAGTACTGGTCTTCGTGAGTTTCTGGATCATCATCAGCAAGGTTCTTGAGATGAAACTTCTGGGCAATATCCTCAACCAGCTTGTGGGTGTGGGAGCCATTGCCATCATCGTGCTCTTCCAGGAGGAGATCCGACACTTCTTCTATAGCATAGGAGCTCATCAGCGTGCCAGGAAGTTCATCCATCTCTTCCGTCCCGACAAGCGGAAAGGCATGTCGGGGATGATGCATGAGCGTGAGGATATCTTCCCCATCGTGATGGCGTGTCTCAACATGAGCAAGCAGCACGTGGGAGCACTCATCGTCATGCAGAACGACTTGCCCCTGGTGGACATCATACGCACGGGCGAGGAACTCAATGCCCGCATCAGCCAGAGGCTCATAGAGAATATCTTCTTCAAGAACAGTCCCTTGCACGATGGTGCCATGATCATCGCGGGCAACAAGATAAAGGCGGCTTCCTGCATCCTCCCCATCAGCCATGACCTGGACATCCCCAAGGAGTTTGGACTTCGCCATCGGGCTGCCAAGGGTATCAGCAAGGAGACCGATGCCCTGGCCATAGTGGTGAGTGAGGAGACAGGCAATATCACAGCGGCCTACAACGACAGTTTCCGGTCGCGTCTCTCGGCCGAGGACCTGGAACTGCTGCTCATGAAGGGCCGGTTCTGACAGAATCAAAACGGGAATCAATACACATTCAATATTCATATAAGAGAAAGCAACATGAGTTTAATGGACAAGATTATCCTCCGGGCACAGCAGAACAGACAGCGCATCGTTCTGCCCGAGAGTCTCGAGGAACGTACATTGACCGCTGCCGACCATGCCCTGGCCGACGGATTGGCCGATATCATCCTGATAGGTAATGAACAGGAGATTTTTGCATTGGCAGACAAACTGGGTCTGAAGCATGTGGACAAGGCCACCATCATAGACCCTGCCAACAGCCCCAAGACCGAAGAGTATGCCCAGCTGCTCTTCCAGCTCCGACAGAAGAAGGGAATGACCATTGAGGAGGCACGCCGCAAGGTGATGGACCCTCTCTACTTTGGATGCCTGATTATCAAGAGTGGAGATGCCGACGGACAGATAAGCGGAGCTCTCTCCACCACGGGCGACACTCTGCGCCCTGCCCTGCAGATCATCAAGTGCGCACCAGGTATCTCCTGCGTGAGTGGTGCCATGCTGCTCCTCACACAGGCTCCCGAGTATGGTGAAGAGGGTGTGCTGGTGGTGGGAGACGTGGCTGTCACTCCTGTTCCCGATGCAGCACAGCTGGCTCAGATAGCTGTTTGCACGGCACAGACAGCACGCAGCGTGGCAGGATTTGCCGACCCACGGGTGGCCATGCTCTCCTTCAGTACCAAGGGAAGCGCCAAGCATGAGGTGGTGGACAAGGTGGTGGAAGCCACCAGGCTGGCTCATGAACTGGATCCTGAACTGAAAGTCGACGGAGAGATGCAGGCCGATGCGGCACTGGTTCCCTCGGTGGCTGCAAAGAAGGCTCCAGGAAGTGACATAGCAGGCAAGGCCAATGTGCTGGTGTTCCCCTGCCTGGAAGTGGGAAACATCGCCTACAAGCTGGTGCAGCGTCTGGGGCATGCCGATGCCATAGGCCCCATCCTGCAGGGTATAGCCCGTCCCGTCAACGACCTCTCACGCGGATGCTCGGTGGATGATATCTATAAGATGATAGCCATCACCGCATGCCAGGCCATGGATGCCAAGTGATCTCACATACATAACATCGTTAGGAAGCATTACACAAGAACAGAAGGATGAAAATATTAGTTCTCAACTGCGGAAGCAGTTCCATCAAGTACGCACTTTACAACATGGACGACCACACCGTCATCACCAGTGGCGGCATAGAGAAGATAGGGTTGCCCGACTCATTCATCACCGTGAAACTCCACGGTGAGAAGCACCGCATCATGCGCCCCATCGAGGAGCACACTGCCGGTGTGCAGTTTATCTTCGAGGTGCTCACCCAGGGCGATTATGCTGTGCTCCAGGATTTGGGCGAGCTGGATGCTGTGGGCCATCGCATGGTGCACGGAGGTGAGAAGTTCAATAAGTCCGTTCGCCTCACTCCCGAGGTGATGGAGGCATTCACGGCCTGCAATGACCTGGCTCCCCTGCACAATCCCGCCAATATCAAGGGCGTGAATGCCGTGAAGGCGCTCCTGCCCGATATTCCTCAGGTGGGTGTCTTCGATACCGCTTTCCATCAGACGATGCCCGACTATGCCTATATGTATGCTCTTCCCTATGAGCTCTACACCAAGTACGGTGTGCGCCGCTACGGATTCCACGGCACCAGCCATCGCTATGTGTCCCAGCGTGTGTGTGAGTTCCTGGGTGTTCAGGCCGAGGGCCAGAAGATTATCACCTGTCATATAGGTAACGGAGCCTCCATCGCTGCTGTCAAGGACGGCCGCTGCGTGGATACCTCCATGGGTCTCACTCCTCTGGAGGGACTGATGATGGGCACGCGCTGTGGCGATATCGATGCCGGTGCAGTCAGCTTCCTGATGGATAAACTCCATTTGGACACCAAGGGCATCAGCACTCTGCTCAACAAGCAGTCGGGTCTGGCAGGAGTGAGTCAGCTCAGCAGCGACTTCCGCGATATACTGGCAGGCATAGCCGAGGGCAACGACCAGGCTCGTCTGGCCAAGGAGATGTACACCTATCGCATTCGCAAGTACATAGGACAGTATGCCGCCGCCATGGGTGGTGTGGACATCATCGTCTTCACAGGTGGTGCCGGTGAGAACCAGTGGGAGGTGCGCGAGGGTGCCACTCAAGGTCTGGAGTTCATGGGCGTCAAGATGGACGAGGCTCTCAACCGCTCTTGTCGTGCCACCGAGGCCATCCTCTCTGCCGAGGACAGTAAGGTGACTGTGTGCTGTATCCCCACCGATGAGGAACTGATGATAGCTCTGGATACCGAAGCTCTTGCTGGTTGAGTATCTCGCCAGGCAGGAGAGCCGTAAGGTACGGTAGCTCTGAGGTTGGGCGTGTCTGTGACATCAGATGATGTTAGGGCACGCCCAACCTCTTTTCTTTCCATTATGTCTGTGGGCTCGGGTCATCGCGCCTGACATGACTTTGTCATACAATACGGTAGAAAGGATAAAAAATGGTATGGGATGATTGCTTATTATATAATAATATTACTGTCCGCTAAACTTTAGAGTGCAGCAGAAAAATTAGGGCTGATTCCCTT